>Ga0302165_10000049_pt1 | contig 74687 bp, 62 predicted proteins | sample I_Fen_E3_2_FD_193499 | JGI IMG/M metagenome (GOLD analysis project Ga0302165, IMG submission 193499) | Peat permafrost microbial communities from Stordalen Mire near Abisko, Sweden - I_Fen_E3_2 | ecosystem: Environmental > Terrestrial > Soil > Wetlands > Permafrost | place: Sweden: Abisko...
ATGCATTTATGCACCTCCGAGTGGTTTGTTTGGTAGACTGGCACTTGGAGGTTTTTTTTATTATAAAATAAAAAATGCTGAAATGTACGATTTTTTAATCATACACCCCAACATTTATTGTAGAGCCGTTTTTTGTTTAAATGTTTTTTATGAAAGAAAAAATGTTAATTACCAGTAGAGACGACAGGTTGCGGGTTACTCGTACTTTCAGCTTCAGAAGTAGCATTTGTGGTGCTACTCGTAGTGGCCTCTGTATTGGTAGACTCAGATGATGTCGTGTTATAGGAACTGGATACTGTGTTACTATCAGATGTAGTGCTAGTACCAGTTGGTGGGGTCGAAACCGCATCCGAATAAGTTAAGGAATTGGAGCTTAGATAAATATTACCTGAACCAACCTGATTTACAACAAAAGAATCTCCATTTTGAATAGAATCCTTAGGGAACATAAGTAAGGAATTTGATACATACGTAGTAGATATTTCTTTGTCATTTACATACACAACGCTGGAAGGAGTAAAGTTTGTACCACTTACACATACCTGATTAGTATCTGTAGTCCAAAAGTCCGTTGCGGTCACCGAATCAATACCGAATTTAAGATTTGTTGCAGGATATTTATCCTCACCATTATAAATATAACGATCACCATATAAAATATCATATTGAAGGTTATCTAGTCCATCCATATAAGTAGGAGAATTTATATTGCTCTGGGTATAACGGAACATGGTTCCTTCATGAATGCCAACCTGATTTGTAACATTAGCAAGCAACTGATAAGCAGTGACATTCGCATCCTGTTTTGCCATACCAAAATTATTCCAGGTAGTGTATTTTGTTTTATAGATATCGCCGCTTTTCATGTCATCATTTGTAAGTCCCATACTAGGCAGATGATCTCCAAAAAACACAACAATCGTATGGTCATTTCGCTTGGAAAGCATTGTGGTTAAATCACCAATGAAAGTATCCACCTGGTGAATCTCGTTTACATAATACTCCCACTCATTGTTTAGTGCCTGTGTAGGAGCACCAGATACGGTGATCTCAGGATTTTGGATAATCTTTTCCGTAGGATAATCGCCATGTCCCTGAACTGTGATTGTATATACGAAATCAGGCTGGTTTGGAGTAGAATCCAAAGCTTTTTTTGTTTCATTTACCAGAATATGGTCGGTAGGCCAATCTCCAAGAGGCGTATATTCGTTAACATTCATCAGTTCCTGACTGGTAAAGCTATCAAATCCAAACTGTGAAAAAACCAGATTACGGCTGTAAAAACTTGCAGAGTTATTATGCACAGCATGTGTGCCATATCCGATATGTGATAAATCAGAGGCGATACTTTCACTGTTTCGCTGCTGTAATACCGTTTTATATGGATATTCGCCAGTTCCAAAATATTGAAGACTCATACCAGTTAATATTTCAAATTCTGTATTAGCTGTTCCGGCACCAACAACAGGAACGGTTAAGTATCCGGATGAATAGTTGGTAGAAAGATTCCTGAAATTAGGAATCGGATCCTGTGATACATTTAAATATTTAACCTCGCTTGGATCAACAAAAGATTCTAGTAATACAACAATAATATTCGGCTTATCCGTAGCAGATACACTTGTAGCAGGTGTTTGAATGGAAGCACTTATATTTTGAATATTTTGTTGCGTATAGGTATCTGGTTTCTTCATACCCTGATCGACGACACTGGAAGAAAATCCATAAACAAATCCATAGTTTTCATATCCCTGAGCAATATTTGCAAAATAAGAAGCTAAAATATTAGAACTCTGTGCAGCTTTTGTTGTTACAGGAAGCAGAATACACAATCCCAGTACAAAAAGAGGAGATAATATTTTATGAACATTCCCCTGATATTTAGGACCTCTGACAGCGAGCCAGGTTAGGACGGATAAAAACAGAGCAACTGCCCCAACAGCAGCTAAAATTTCAGGCAATGTAACGTAATGGGTATTTTTCATTTCAAAAAGATCAGATACCAGTTTAAAATCGGTGAAATTAAAAGGTGTCACACGTTTTGCAAGAACACATCCATTTATGATTCCTAAGATAACCCACATGCCACTTATCAAAACACGTACCATGGCACGGCGTTTTACTAAATAAGCAACGGATAAGGTTGAAAAAATAATAAAGCAGTTATAAAAAAATGCTATTGTATGGTCATTTACAAAGTCCAGAGCGGAAAATAAAGAACGTCTGGAAGCACATTCTATGATAAAACAGATAAAACAGGACAAAAGTATATGGAATATAATGGAAAAACGGTTAAAAAAAGGAACAGCTGTATGAAGGTTTTCCAACATATGATTCCAATGCATTCTGATTTTTCCAGGTTTGGTATCTGATTTTATGTGTATCTGATTTTGTCTGTTTGTATTTTTAAAAAAATGCAACATAAGAATCAAAATCTCCTTTCGTGGTAAATGTATAAAAATTGACTTTAAATAAAACAGGCACCATAAGATGTCTGCTATGAAAATATATAACGTTTTGTGAGAAAAATCAATTGTTATCTTAAATAAAAATTCCAAATATTTCCTTAAGATAATCCTACACCTTTATAAAAGTAGGAAAAAAGCCTAAGATTTATAAGAAATGCGAAAAAACTCATAAAAAATTTATTAAATTCTAATCTCTACCTATTATAATGATGCGCTTACCTTTTGTAAAGGAAAAATCCTTGATTTAAGATGAAATTATTATAAATAATGCAATCGGAGTAGCTGGCTTGGTAGGTAATATCATGGCGGAGTCAGGATGCAATAGCAACAATTTGCAGAACAATGGTAATAGCAGACTAGGTATGTCAGATTCGGATTTTACTGCAGCAGTAGACAATGGTTCTTATTCGAAAGCTCGTTTTATTTCAGATAGTTTTGGATATGGATTGGTCAGTGGACAACTTCAGGACGTAAACAACAGCTTTACGAATACGGAAAAGAACAGCGTGGCGGTTCTATAGGAGACGAAGCTCTACAATTAGAATTTCTAGTTTTAGAGTTACAGAATAACTATAAGTCAGTTTGGAACGCACTTTGCAATGCAAGTTCAATTCAACAGGCATCGGATGCCGTCCTAACAGGATTTGAAAGACCAAAAGACCAGTCTGATAATGTAAAAGCTTATAGAGCGTCACTTGGACAGCAGATGTACAATGCTTATGCAGATAAAACAGCGGCACCAACAAACGGATATGTACAAATTAATTATCAAGTAGGACAAGGTTATAAGATTTTAACGAATCTAAATGTACGGAGTGGTCCAGGAACAAACTACCCAATCATTGACAAGCTAAACAGAGACAAAACAGATGATCAATGGATTTTAAATCAAGCGACAACCCGTGTCGGAAATCAGATTTGGATGTATTTTGGATTACTAAACGGAAAAGAACAATGGGTTTGCGCAGACACAGGAGAAACTTGTTACGTTGCATAATATAAATTAAATGGGATTCAAATTTTTAATGTAAAGTCAGGAATTGAAACAAATATACTGAAAAATATGTTATGTATTATGATAAAATTGTAAAAAAATAAGCAATAATATAAAATTAATAAAATATTAACATAATATACATAATATGTTTAAAATTGTTCCATAGTATATATTAAGAAAATCAATAATTAAAAGGAGAAAAAGAGAATGAAAAAAAAGATTAAAAATTTATTAGCTGTATTATTAACTTTGACATGCATTATGGGATCATTAGGAATGTCATCTACCTCCGTATTTGCTAATACGGGAATCTCCGTATCACCAGTTTATCGCTTGTACAACCCAAATACAGGGGATCATTTTTTGACAATTTACAGTTCTGAGAAAAATTCTTTAGTAAGTGCTGGATGGAATGATGAGGGTATTTTGTGTTATACACCAACGAGCAGTAACCTTGAAATTAAGCGTTATCGTAATGTAAATAATGGTAAACATCTTTTTGTATATATTTATGAGTCATTAGGAAGTGAATGGGTTTCAGAAGGAACCGCATATTATGCACTTTCTGACTCTACACAGAGTCAAAAAGTTGCAGTAACCAGACTGTACAATCCAAATGGAGATACTCATACATATTCTACAAACCAAACCGAAATAAATAATTTAGTTGCGGCTGGATGGAAAGTAGATGGAATTATGGGTTATGGAACAGTTGCTCAGGGCAATACAATAGTATACCAGTAAATTGTAAATAAATTATAGAAAAGGAAGTTATGAGAAATCATTTTTTTATGACTTCGAGTATGTGAAAGAATTTATGTAAATAGCATTTGAATAGGTCTTCTGTGATAAAATCTAATTATCATTAGGAGACCTATTTCAATGACAATAGAAAAAATGTACGCAAAGTACAAATTGCGTAAGGAGAATAATTGCACCATGCTCGGTATTTCCAAGGTTAACAGTCTTAACATATTTACTTACCTTGAATCTCTGCTCATGTATATGCCTTATGTTGACTGGAAAAATCATCCCGAAGATTTGGATAATTTAATGCAATGGTCAGACTCAGTACAAGCAGAACGCAAACGTTAGCATTCGGGACTGGTATTATACCTAGTCCTTATTTTATTTTAAAGGCACTCCTTTGTTGATCGGTTAAAATATAAAATAGATAAGAGCAGCCAATAACTGCTCTTTTTTTACCAATTACACACAATGTATTAGTAACAAATTGGTAACAATATCTTTAAAACCCTTTAAATGGGGCGCTTAAAAAATTCATATTTTAAGATGAAATTAATATAAAATAGAGATGTAAAATATCAGAAAAAAAATCAGGCACATTTTTTATAAAAAAATCAGTTTTGGGGTATGAAAAAGCATATTTTAAAGGATTTTATTTGACAAAAGCATAGTTGATACATAAGATAGAAATAGATAAGAAGTTGTTTATTTTATAATAGGAAAGCAGGAATCAGATACGTCTATAAGGAGGTTGCATATGCACCAGAAAGATGGTCTTGCAGGGAAGCACACGAGGAATGCTTATTATGAATGGAATAATGTTGTATTCGGGTCTTTATGGAGGCTCTTTTTACTCTGCATAATCCTGTATGGTATCGTATTTATGATGTATGTACCAACAGCTGGTATATCTAAAATTCTATATTTTAAACTATATCTTCTCAGACCTGTTGCTATTCAGGCCGTGATTCTTTTACAGGTGAAAATAATACTTGAACATGGAAAAGAAATGATGTCTCAGTTTTTGATTCTCTTATTATTAATTTTGCTCACAAATGCATTTATGCTTGTCATTGCATTTATGGATGTATCCATTTATGGAAATGGGATTGCGTTATTGCTGCCACTTGCAATTGTACCCATATTTCGCGAGTGGAGACTGTTTCCACTTCAACTCATTATATGCCTGTCAGAGTACTTGATGGTACAGGTGAATTCCACTTCAATGATGCCACAGGCGGATGCAAAGATTCTACAATTTGTCTTATTTGTAGGATACATGGCAGCATTTGCAATTGTGGGTGAGAGGATTCGAAAATCAACACTGCTTTTAGATATTCAAAGCTGGACGGATTCCATGACACATATGTATAATCATCAGGCATTTTATGACAGACTTACAAAATGTATGCAAAAATTTGAAGAGACGGGAGAAGTTTTTTCTATATTAATTGCAGATATTGATGATTTTAAAAAAGTAAATGATACCTATGGACATGTTTACGGAGATGAGGTTATCTGTACGGTTACACAGGTGTTTGACCATTGCAAAGAGGGAAATGACTTTGTGGCAAGATATGGCGGGGAAGAATTTGCAATGATTTTGCCAGGTCAGTCGAAAGAAGATGCAATAAAGAAAGCAGATTGCATACGCCGTGAATTTTCTAGTAGTGAAGTGAATTCAAACGAGGGACCTCAAAGTTTTACCATCAGTATTGGAGTGGCAGAATATAATAGAACTTATGAATCGGAAAGTCATTTTTTTAATGAGGCAGATCAGGCGTTGTACCGTGCAAAAAATAGTGGAAAAAACAAAGTGTGCTGTAATTAACAGTACACTTTTTATTCATAGTAATTTTTGAATTTTAAGGTTCAGATGTTTTTAAAATCTGTCAGGAGAGTGTAGGTTTCCTTAAGAGAATAAAAAAAATAACAATACAGTCTTGACAAGAATAAAAGAAAGCATTATTGTATTAATAATGTAGTACAGTAATACATGGAGGAGCATATTATGGGAAGCTTGATTGATGCAAGAAATTTAATGAAAGTATATAATCCTGGTGAGAATGAAGTGCGTGCACTGGATAATATATCTTTGTCAATTGACCATGGTGAGTTTGTTGCTATTATTGGTCAATCCGGCTCTGGAAAATCTACATTAATGAATATGATTGGCTGTCTGGATATTCCAACGTCAGGAGAATATTTTTTAAATGGAAAAGATGTTTCCAAACTGGAAGATGATGAGCTCTCAGACATACGAAATATGGAGATAGGTTTCATTTTTCAGGGATTTAATTTAATACCAAATTTAACTGCAATTGAAAATGTAGAATTGCCTTTGATTTACAGAGGTGTAAATGCTTTAGAAAGACGTAAATTAGCACTTTCTTCGTTAGAAAAGGTGGGACTTGAGAACCGAATGGATCATAAACCATCTGAAATGTCAGGAGGGCAGCAACAAAGAGTTGCGATTGCAAGAGCGCTTGCGGCGAAACCCCCAGTAATACTTGCAGATGAGCCAACGGGTAATTTGGATTCTAAGTCAAGTAAAGAAATTATGCGTATTTTAAAGGAATTACATAAGGATGGAAGAACTGTAATTTTGATTACACATGACGATCATATTGCCCAGAGCGCAAAGCGTGTAATACGAATTATGGATGGAAAGATTGAATCAGATACAATAAATGAATTGACAGAGGAGATATAATCATGTTTTTTCGAAAAAAAAATCAGGGAATAGAGATAAGTTCTTCACAAAAGAAAGTAAAAAAGAAAAAAACAAGAAGAATCATAGCCATTATTGTTATTATACTATTGGTAATTGTAGCGGTGATTCGTTGTTCCGGATCACAAAATACAGTGATGTCTGTAGATGTAACTAAGGTTACACAGGGAAGCATTTCTTCTACGCTTGACACGAGTGGAACGATTAATACAGAGAATAGTAAAGTGTTTGCTTCTCCTGTAAATGCTACAGTTTCAAAAGTAAACGTACAGGCAGGTGATATTGTAAATGCGGGAGATTATCTTCTGATGTATGACACAACTTCCCTGGAACAAAATTATGATCTTGCCACACTAGAGGCAAAAGCAACAAAGGCAACTGAGACAGATTCGGTGACAAAAAGCGGTCAGGCTGCAAAAGATAAATCGGCAGCACAGGCAAGTATTGATGATTTAAATAATCAAATCAATGCAAAAAACAGTGAAATAGGCGCTTTGAATGCTACGTTAGTTGGCTATCAGCAGCAAAATAACAGTGTTACTGCCCAATTAGAACAATCTTCAACAGCAGCCACAGCTGGTACACTTTCAAGTCAGGATAAACAGACATATGATAATTTGAAAAAGCAAAGTACAGATTTGGCAAATGCAATTGTCTCAGCACAGGCAGATGCTTCAACGAAGCAGACAGAACTTTCGAATCTGCAGGCAAAACTTGCAGATGCGCAGACGAAAAAACAAACAGCAGATGCAGCTGTTTTATCAAATGCCCAAAAAGAAAATCTGGATTACAGCACACAAAAAACAAATCTCAGCTTAACGGATGCACAACAAGATTTATCCAAGGCAAAAGCAGGGGTTGCAACGGATTTTAATGGGATTGTAACTTCTGTAGATGTTACAGCAGGTGCAGTAACACAGGAAGGCCAGTCTTTAATAACAGTAGCAGATGCTTCAAATATGCGTGTGGAATGCAAAGTGTCAAAATATAATTTAAATGACCTGGCAGTGGGACAAAAAGCAAATATTACATTTTTAAATAAAACATATCAGGGTAGTGTTACTTCCATAAGTCATGTAGCAGCGCAAAGTGCAACAAAAACAGGGACAGCGACTACGTCTACGACGATGGTAACGGCAGATATACATATTGATAATCCAGACAGCAATCTTGTAATTGGAATGGATACCAAAGTAAATATTTTACTTGGAACCAAAGAAAATGTTTTAGTAGTGCCTATATCAGCAGTAAACAGCAATAAAAACGGAGATTTCGTTTATATTATTCAAAAAGGTAAGATTGTGAAAAAAGATGTTACGACAGGACTCGCTAATAATGAAAACATTGAAATCGCAAGTGGATTGGAAAAAGGCGATAAAGTCATTACATCTGTAGATTCTACGATACAAGAAGGATTGCCAGCAACAGCACACTTAGAAAAAGAGAAACAAAGCAAAACAACAGAAGCAAAACAAACGAGTGAAGCAACGACAGACAAGGCTAAGAGCACGGAAACAAAGCAATCAACCAGCGCACAATAAGGAGGAAAAAATGGCTCAGATTTTCGAATATGTAAAAATGGCCTTATCCAATATTCGTGCAAATAAAGTCAGATCGTTTTTGACGATGCTTGGCATTATTATCGGTATTTCTTCCGTTATTTTAGTCCTTGCAATTGGCAACGGTGCAAAGAATGTAATTACTGATGCACTTTCCGGAATTGGAGCGGGTCAAATCGCACTTTCTACAACAGATGATACAGGAACCTATAACATAACATCAGATGATATTGATGCGATTCGAAGTCAGATATCTGGAATTAAGGGAATATCGGTACAAACCAGTGGTACAGGTACAACACAGACAAAAAAAGGTGAATTTACAGTGAATTCAACAGGTGTAATGCCAGAGTATGAATATTTTTCGAATAAAGGACTTTTAAAAGGACGTTATTTTAACGAAAAAGAATATGATGCCAGTCAGCCAGTATGTGTCATAGGCCAAGACGATGCCATACGCTTATTTGGTTCCACAGATGTAATAGGTATGGAGCTTGACATTACGATTGAAGGAAGTGAGCTTTCTTATACAATTGTTGGAGTGGAGAAGCCAGCATCTAGTTCGCTTATGAATTTTGTATATGGAAATTCGCCAGTAAATATCGTTGTTCCTTATACGGTATTTCAAAATATTTATGATAATTTTAGCACTACCAGCTTTAGTCAGCTTTATGTATTGGCAGATAAAAATGCCAATACATACGACATTGCAAGTAATATGCAAAAATTAGTCGAAAGAAGACATCATGCGCAGGGGAATCAGGATGATATATATCAGATAGAAAATTTCAGTGATTATATGACAATTGCAAACACGGTTACCAATATGGTTACAGCAATTATTTCCTTAGTTGCAGCAATTTCTCTGATTGTTGGTGGAATTGGTGTTATGAACATTATGCTTGTATCTGTTACAGAAAGAACAAGGGAAATTGGAATAAGAAAGTCACTAGGGGCAAAGACAAAATCCATTATGTTACAGTTTTTATCAGAGTCAGCAATTATCACATTAATAGGTGGCGCAATTGGTATTTTACTGGGAATAGCAAGTGCCTATATGGTGTCAGGAATCGTTGGAATTGTAAACCCAAGTTTAAAATTCACACCGGATGTAAGCTTATCAGCGGTTCTTATTGCCACTTTATTTTCCTGTGGAATTGGTATTTTCTTTGGTATATACCCAGCAAAAAAAGCTGCAAAACTTAGCCCGATAGAGGCACTAAGAAGAAATTAGAAGAAAGTCATCTTTATAAAATTAAAAATGAAAAGGGATTCTGCACCGCAATGATTTGTGATATGCATTGCATGAAGTGCCGGAATCCCTTTTATCTTACAATTATTTTTATAATTATATTTGTATACTGCTTTATAATGATTTTCAAGAAATTATGGAGTTCTTTTTTAAAATTGGAGTACGAAGAATTTGTATGATCAGTGGAATAATCATAATAAACCATACAATTGGTTCTGCTAATATAACTCCGGTATAATGTAAGACAGGAACAAGAGAGGCGGCAATGATTACTTTTCCTACCAGCTCAATTCCACTTGATATAAGAGGCGTTATATAGATGCCAATCCCTTGCATTGCATTTCGGACAATGCAGATAACTGCAGGAATAAAGTAAAACAAGGTATCGAATTTTAGATAAGCACTTGCATTTGAAATGATAACAGCTTTGTGAGTTCCAGTAACAGCATAGATTAAAAATGGAGCAGCAGTATAAGTCAATAGTATGGCACCAAGACACCAGACCCAGGTATACAAAATTGCTTTTTTTATCCCTTCTTTAATTCGCTCTATTTTTTGCGCACCAAGATTCTGACCGCAGAAAGTGGCCATGGTAGTTCCAAATACGCTAAATATAAGCATATAAAGTTCTGAGATTTTACGTGCAGCAGTATGAGCAACAATGATATCGGTTCCCAGGTTATTGATAGAAGTCTGGAGAGCAACGGTACCAAAATTCACTAACGAACTCATAAATCCCATAGATAGACCACTAATGAGCATTTGCGATAACATATCTTTTGAGAATTCATTAAAATCTGCTCTTGTGATTCGTAATATTTCATAGCGCTTATTCATATAAATAAAGCATGCAAAAAAAGATATGACCTGAGCTGTTACAGTAGCAATTGCAGCACCTTTTACACCCATATGCAGATTTAATATAAAAAAGAAGTCTAAAATAATATTTATAACTACGGAAAGAGCCAGAAAAATAAGCGGGGTAATGGTATCTCCAATGGCACGAAGTATAGAAGCACAAATATTATAAAGCATACTTGCAGTCATACCTGCAAAAATAATGAAAATAAAAGAATAAGATAAATTCATAACGTTATCCGGAGTGTGTAATAAAAGCAATAGTGGTTTTAAAAAAATCAGACTAAAAGTGGTTAAGAGAATTGAAAAAATGATGCCAATAAAAAAAGAGGCAGCGACACATTTTTTTAAACTTTTTTTATCCAAAGCACCAAAATATCGAGCTGCAATAACTGCAAAACCATTGGTAAGACCTTGTAAAAAACCAATTAAAAGACTACTGAGAGAACTTGTTGCACCGACAGCAGCCAATGCATTTTCCCCTAAGGTTGAACCGACAATTCTGGTATCGACCAGACTGTAGGTCAGTTGCAAAACATTTCCAATCAGGATTGGAATAGCAAATGTAAATAAAATTTTCGTAATATTTCCTTTTGTTAAATCTTTCATAATATAAGTCCTCAGTAATTCTTTTATTTATCCAGTCTATGATTGCATGTTCGGTTTATTTGACAAATTTATTGATTGCCTCTTCTAAATCCGCTAATACCTTTTCATCACCGGTCTCAATGGCATCTACGACGCAATGCTTGATGTGATCTTCTAAAATAATTTTGCCAATATTGTTGATAGCAGAACGTACTGCAGAGATTTGAATTAAAACTTCAGAGCAGTCTCTTCCGTCTTCTACCATTTTTTTTATGGATTCCATATGACCAATTGCTCTGGACATGCGGTTTAATACGGCTTTTGTATTCTCGTGGGAATGCTGATGTGTATGTGTGTAGACCGTTCCGTCGGGTGCAACATGGGAATGACTTGGAATATCTGTTTTTAAAGAAACAGATTCATCTATGTTTTCCTGTTTAGGAGAAATTTCTTTTTTATGAGCTGACATATAATATACCTCCATTTTATTTTTAAGGATTTAATATTCCTTTCGAATGAAACAATCAAATAGTAGCATAAATGCCCTAAAAAAGCACTTTCTTTTTTGAAAAATGTAATGTTAAAGAAAATTAAGTTTTCAATTTCCGTTTTTATTGATAATATAATAAATGTGCAGTTAAAAAGGCATGAAAGATATAGACATATAAATGAAGGAGGGTTTTGCCATGTGGCTGGCCTTTATACTTTTATCCGTGCTGTTTTCAAGTATGATAGTGCTTTTCACAAAATACGGGGTACGTAGAACAGACAATACATTAGCAGCAGTGATATGGACATTCCTATTGCTTTTTCTTTATATTGTATTTACGGTAAGAAATCGGCTTTTTACAGAAATACCATATTTTCACATAAAGACAGTTCTGCTACTACTTATAAGTGGAATATTTTTAACCGGATTTTTGTGGTTTGAAATTCGGGCATTATCATTAGGTGAAATAAATAAGGTAGTTCCAATAAACTGTTTCTATATCATATTTCAAATGTTAATTGAGAAGTTTGCTTATCATCATTTCTATACATGGAAGATAATGGCATTATACGGAATTTTATTTTTTGGCATTCTTCTCATGTTACTGGAAAATAAGGGAAAAAATGTGTTGCATGGAAATATATACCTTATCTATGCATTCGTGGCTACAATATGCTATACATTGCTACAAAGAGTGCCTTCTTTTGGATTAGGTCAAATGAATACGGAAATCCGTAAGGTATTTGAAATGCTTTTGGCATTTATTTTGTTGTGTATTATAGCATTTATGGGAAAAAGACAAAAACAGATTTTTTCAATATCGTTTATGAATGGAGTGGCTATTTGCTTTTCGGCAGTTTGTGTCTGGATGAGCCAATGGTTTTATGAGAGAGCAAGAACTTTTCCAAATGCAATATATACAAATGAGATTCAAAAACTTAGTATCGCAGTTGTTATTATATTAGCCAGCGTGTTTTTACGAGAAAGACTAACGCCAAAAAGCTTTTTTGGGATGATTTTTTTAACAGGAGCATATTTATTTTTGACTTAGAGCTTCTTTTTATTACAAATTAGGGTTGAGGTTTTTAAAAAAAGGAATTACAATATAGCTGTTGTACTTTTTTGGGGAAAATAGAGTAGGAAGAAAAGCAGAAAGCGAGGACAGGCTTGTGAAAAAAGGTATTATAAAAGCCAGTGTTTTGATCGTTGTGTTTTTTGCAGCATTAATCGGTTTTAGTTTTGCAACAAATAAGACAAATGAAGATCTGACAAAAGAGATGAAGGACGCAACACTTCCAGTTGTCAGTTTATATACAAATAATACACAGATTAACGAGTTGCATGGATACACAAAAAGCATGGATGTGGCATACATGCGAGATACACTTACACCGATTGGATCGGATATGAATCTCCCTGTCAAAATTCAGACATATGGAATGCAGGTAAGTTCTATTTCGTACAAAATCAGAAGCATGGATGGAAAGGATTTGATTGCAGATTCAGATATTTCAGATAAAACAGTCACATCAGATGATATATCCATGAATATACCAATCCAAAATTTAATCACGGATAACAAAGAATATGTTCTGATACTTGAATTGAAAAACAAAAAAACATCTATATTTTACTATACCAGGATTTTAAAACAAAGCAGTACAGATTTAGGAGCCTGCCTTAATTTTGTTATGAATTTCCATAACAGTACATTTGATAAGACAGCGGCAGCATCTCTTGTAAATTATATTGAACCAAATTCAACTGGAAATAACACATCACTTGCACATGTAACAATTAATTCTTCGCTGGATCAGGTTTCCTGGGGAAGTTTTAAAGGGAAACAGCTTTCTACGCCAATCCCTTCTATAGAAGAAATTAATAATTCTTATACAGTTATTTCATTAAATTATGTGCTGACTTCAACAAATGCCAATAACGAAATGGAATATTATAATATTAAGGAATATTACAGAGTGCGTTATACATCCTCAAGAATGTATCTGCTAAATTATGACAGAACCATGAATCAGATTTTTAGGGGAGAAAATAATAGTTTAACGGCTAATTATATTCAATTGGGAATTAGAGACAATAGTATTTCCTATAAAGCAAATAAAGGCGGAACGAATGTATGCTTTGTTCAGCAAGGAGAACTTTGGAGTTACGATCAGCAGAACAGCCGGCTGTCGCAGGTGTTTAGTTTTCTGGGATTTGAAGGTATTGATAACCGGGATAACTATGATCAGCATGATATTAAAATTATAAACATTGACGAAGTTGGAAATATAAACTTTGCGGTTTACGGATATATGAACCGCGGAATGCATGAAGGACAGGTGGGTATCGGTATATACCGTTATGATTCAACTGCCAACACAGTCGAAGAGGAAACTTTTATTCCATCAAATCAGTCATACCAGGTAATGAAATCCGATATTGGAGAACTGATTTATGAAAATAATGAAGGTATTCTTTCCATTATGATGCAGGGTAGTGTATATCAGGTGGATTTACAAACAAAAAAATCAAAAGTACTTGTATCTGGACTGACAAAAAACGCATATGCGGTTTCGGATACAAATGAATATTTTGCATATGTAGATAAGGATGCAAACAGCAGTTCTACGATTCATGTATTAGATTTAAATACAAAAAATGATTATACAGTCAATGCAGGAAATGGTGAATATGTAAGACCATTGGGATTTATGGAAAATGACTTTATATATGGAACGGCTTCTTCCGCAAATGTCTTAACAGATGCAGCAGGCAATATAACCTTTCCAATGTATAAAGTTACGATTGCAGATATATTAAAACCATCGCATGATGTGCTAAAAGAATATCAAAAAAGTGGTTATTTTGTTTCTGATGTTCGGATTGACAAAAATACAATATATTTAGACAGACTTACTTTTAATGGTTCCATTTATACAGCAGCAGATTTAGATACTATTATGAATAGCAAGGAAGATGAAACAAAAGAAATTTCTATACACCAGACAAATACACAGGATAAAGAAATAGAAATGCAATTACAACTGGATAGTCAGGTAGCAGATACAGCACCAAAACTTTTGACACCAAAAGAAATTGTCTTAAAAAATAATCGTGATATTAGCCTGAATCTTCCGACTAACACACAAAAGTATTATGTGTATGCACAAGGCGAAGTAGTCTGTGCAACTACCAATTTATCGGAAGCAATTACAAGTGCTAATCAGAATATGGGTGTTGTAATTGGAAATGGACAAAAATATTTATGGAAAAGAGCAAGAAATGCAGGAGTAACTCCAATTAATGTCACGGTTGGAGAATCCGATACAAGTGGAAGTGCAATCGCAAAATGTGTAAGCGCACTAATCGAAAATGATGGTGTAAATGTAAGCGTTCAGGAGCTATTAAATACTGGGGATACACCGCAAAATGTTTTGAAAGATACACTACAGAATGTAACAGTACTTGATATTAGTGGCTGTACTGCAGATTCTATTTTGTACTATATAAGTGAAGGTGTTCCGGTATTTGCACTTACAGGAAGCAATATGGCAGTACTGGTTGTTGGCTATGATGCCAATAATGTATTTATATATGACCCAGCAACGAATTCAACTTATGCAAAAAGCATGACAGATGCGACAGCGATGTTTAATAAGGCAGGGAATGTCTTTTTAACATATATTAAGAACAGTTAACCGTAAAATTGTATAAAAATTAGCACGTAAGGGAAAATGTTTCGTTCATATTAACGTATTTACTGAAAATCGCTTGCAAAAACAAAAAGAATAAGGTATATTCAAAATTGTACCAAAACGTAAGGAAGTGTATAAAACATGAGAAAAGAAATTATAGTATCCGATGTTTCAAAAAAGTATGATAATCCGATTGCAGAATTAGTACAGGTTGCATGCAGGTTTGACAGCAACATTACATTAGAAAGTAATAATCGCAAAATTAATGCAAAAAGCATTATGGGTATCATGGCATTTAATCCAACACAAGGAATGTCCGTTGACATTGTTGTGGAAGGATCAGATGAAGAAGAAGCATTAATGGCAATGGAAAAATTTTTGATTTGTGAATAATGTCTGGAGGGTCTAGGATGAATAAGAAAACAGCAGCGAAAGCAGCAGTAGTCAACACATCAGAGAAGACATCATCAGGAAAAACAACAGCAAGCACAGAAGTAGTAAAACCATTAAATGTAGTTGGAAAAGAACTACAGTCAGAAGTAAATTCTGAACAGCTAAAAAAAGAAGTTTTAGAAAAAGCTGTAAAAGAAACGAAAGACCAGCTAACAGAAAAAGTAAAACAGAAAACCGAGACAGTTGGCAATGTGGCAGCTGAAGTCTACATTCAGTATACGAATGAACAGGCAACGCTAAAAGAAGTTATTGAAGCTGTCAAGGAAGAATATGTAGCGATGGGACATCACATCGAGACATTAAAATCGCTTCAAATATATCTAAAACCGGAAGAATACAAAGCCTATTATGTAATTAATAAAAAAATGGCAGGAAGTGTGCCACTGTTTCAATAGCATAAATGAGTGACTTAAATAAAACCCCCATAGCAAAATCTGCTATGGGGGTTTTGATATATCCATATTTATAAGCTTTTATGCATTTTTTTGAGCTTCTTTATATTTTAGAACAAGACGCTGAATTCTTTCATAAGGATCAAGCAAATCACTGATAGAAGCATCATGATTTAATGTATCAATAATATATGCAATATACTTACTCATATCACAGTTGATGTAATAAGGTCTATCAAATAATTCTGCTCTCTGGTAGGAAAGATTTGTAGTAACAACTTTATAAATAGTACCATCTTCAACAGCTTTGTCGAATTTTTCGAGTCCATTGGTAAAAAGTCCAAAGGTAGCTATAACAAAAATTCTTTTTGCTTTTCTTTTCTTTAATTCAGTAGCAACGTCAATCATACTTTCACCAGAAGAAATCATATCATCAACAATAAATACGTCTTTTCCTTCTACGGAAGCGCCCAAAAATTCATGCGCAACAATTGGATTACGTCCATCTACAACTTTGCTATAATCACGACGTTTGTAGAACATACCCATATCAAGGCCTAAAACATTTGCCAGATAAATTGCACGACCTGTTGCACCTTCATCCGGGCTGATAACCATCATGTGCTCACAGTCGATTTGAAGATCTTTTACCTCATGGAAAATACCTTTGATAAACTGGTAAGCAGGCTGAACTGTATCAAATCCCTTTAAAGGAATAGCATTTTGAACACGGGGATCATGTGCATCAAACGTAATAATATTATCTACGCCCATATTTGTTAATTCCTGAAGGGCTAACGCGCAGTCCAAAGATTCTCTGGAAGTACGTTTATGCTGACGGCTTTCATATAAGAAAGGAATGATGGCAGTAATTCTTCTTGCCTTTCCACCAACGGCAGCAATAACCCGTTTTAAATCCTGAAAGTGATCATCTGGAGACATATGATTTTCATGTCCGCATAAAGAATAGGTGATGCTGTAATTTGTCACATCAACCATGAGGAATAAATCCACACCTCTGACAGAGTCCTTAATTACACCCTTTGCTTCACCACTTCCAAAGCGTGGTACCAAAGCTTTCATGATGTAAGAGTCCCTTTGATAGCCTCTAAAAACGATATTGTCCTGATGTTCGTGCTGTCTGGCATATCTCCATTTCACAAGGTACTGGTCAACTTTCCCACCAATTTCCCGGCAGCTTTCCAGTGGGACAAGCCCTAATGCTCCAGAAGGGATAGTTTCTAAATTTCTTTTGTCATCTGACATGAGTAGTTTCCTCCATAATATATTCTTTCTATCAATAGATGTATCTAATTGAGTACGTAAGTTATAAGATTACAAATGTATGAAACTGTTATTGCAGTTTCTTTTTAATTCGAATATCGTCGCCGAATAATTTGATCATTGTATAATTGCTTGAAATTCTCGAAAAAGTACGCTCAGAGTAGGTGTCTACCAACTGCTGGATACTTAGATTGGTTGAGATAATCGTTGATTTTTTACGTAAAATTCGCTCGTTTAAGCATAAAAATAACTGTGATGTGGTAAAGGAATTCGAAATTTCGGTTCCTATATCGTCAATAATTAACAAGTCACAGTTGAAGATGTTTTGATGTGTGAAATTAATATCGGTATTTCTGTGGAACACATTTTTTTCTAAAAGTTCAAATAGCTGAAAAGCTGTAAAATATATAACAGAGTGACCGCTATCTAATAGTTCTTTTGCAATGCAGTTGGATAAAAAGGTTTTACCAACGCCTGTGTCTCCATAAAAGAATAGATTGCAAAATGCTGTGTCAAAAGACTGAACAAACTTAAGACATTCTTTTTTTGCATTTTGTGCAGTTTCAAGTGAACTTAATCCAGTTGTGGGATTTGTAATATCAGAAGAAAAATAAGAAAACGAAAAATGATCAAAGTTTTCTTCAGAAAGGATATTTCTCAAATTGGACTGGGTATACACAAGATCAATGGCAGCCTGTTTAAAGCAGTGACAGCGTTTATTGCTGATGTATCCAGTATCCTTACAGTCAGGACAGTAATATGGCGGAATAAAATAATCTTCTGGGTAGCCAAGGGTACACAAAATAGCAGATTTTTCTTCTTGTAAAGTTAAAATCTGCTGCTTTAAAGAAACCAAAGCATTCTCGTCTCCATCCAAAAGTTTTTTTGCCTGTAAAACACTGATGGAAGAAATCTGCTCATCAATCAAAGATAATTTTGGATTTTGTTTATAAACCTCGTCTTTTCTGGCATCAGTAATATGCTGGTTATGGATTTGTTTTGCGTTGTACTGACGGATAATCTCATCATACTGGGGGTTGGTTAATGCCATGATCTGCCTCTTTCATTTATTGCATGGAGTTGTTAAGGAGCTGCTTTTCCAATTGATCATAGTTATAAGATCTTTGTGGAAAATTATTAAATTTATTGGTAGCAGCAACGGCTTTTGGAGCCGGATTTACAGGAGTTTTAGATTTCTGATTTAAATAAGCGGCATCCAAAGTAGCAATATCATCTAAACTTGAAATATCTTTTTTGCGCCAATTACTTAAAATAGAATCTGTATACTCGAAACTAGGCTGATGAATAGCCTGCATAGTTTTTTTGCAGGCTTCTAAAATAAGATCTAATGTAAAACCATATGTTTTAGACCATTTGTCGATATAAGTAAGTTCACTTTCGACTAACGTTCTGCCAGAAATACCAAAAGCTTTTATAATAGAAGTGTTTACCTGATTATAAAAAGCAGAGGCTTTTTTGGCTTCATCCACAGTTGTAAAACCGGATTCATGCCATGCAAGGGCTACTTTTTCCATATAGCGTATGCTCTTACGACCTTTTCCTACACAGTATTCAATCAAATATTCGATTAGATCAATTGAAAAAGTCAAGGTGTCATGCCAGTATAAAATAGAGTGGATATCGGTGGTGCTTAATGTGTGACCAATATACGTTTCGGTAATAAACAAAAGTTCCTGAACGCCTTTATCCTGACGAAATGCCTTCATTTCATCCAAAGAAAATTCTGGCTTTTCAAGTTCAGATTCTGCGGTGCTCACAGTCTCGTTCGACACAGGAGCATAAGAATCAGAATTCTCGCGTGAGGTAGAATCAGATTTTGAAACAGCTTTTTCTGCGGGTTGCTCAAGTGAGGATTCTTTCTTTGTATGAAGATCTAAAAGACAAATCCCTAATAATTCATTCTGGTCATTATATTCCAGACGCATCACATTGATTGATTCCCAGTATCTTAAAGCACGTTTGATATCTTTTTCAGTATGCTCAAAACGGTCAGCCATCTCACCAATGGAAAAAGAATCCATGGAAGAATGGATGCAGCGCAAAAGGTATAGGTATATTTTTACAAATTCTCCGTCCGCATCGGCCATATATTCATCTATGAATATGTTTGGTACACTCGTAATCGTGCGGTCGATTTCTCTGTGTAATGTGATGTTAGTCATAAAATTCCCTCTTTCAACTCACACATTATAGCATACGATTTTTGAATTGAGAAGTGTTAATTTTGTACAAAACCTAGAAAAATCAAGGCTTTCGTAAGATGTGGACAATGTGGATAATGTGGAAAAAAATTTTTGAAAAAAATTATGGAAACTGCACAAGAACACTTTTTTAGAGAAAAAGGCACTTGTAAAGTTATCCACAATTTCTTATGTAAACATAAAAAATCCACATCGAATTCTGGAGTAATACACAATTTCGATGTGGATAAAGTGGATAACTACATTCCTAAAAGGTTCTCGCCTACTTTATAGATATCTCCGGCTCCCATGGTTATCAACAAGTCATTGTTCATACAATTTTGTAATAAAAAGTTTTCGATTTCGTCAAAGTTAGGAAAATAATATACGGTGGTACCTAAAGCTTCCAATTCTTTTTTTAAGTCAAGCGAAGAAATACCAATGGTATTTTTCTCTCTGGCAGCATAGATATCGGCAAGAATTACAACATCAGCGGTAGATAGAGAGGTTGCAAAATTCTTTAAAAAAGCATTTAAACGTGAATATGTATGTGGCTGAAAAACGCAAATTAATCTTTTGTGCGGAAAATGTTTTGCAGCAGATAATGTTGCAGAAATTTCCGTTGGATGGTGCGCATAATCATCAAAAATGGTGACTCCGTTTAAATTCCCCTTGTATTCCATACGTCTTCTGGCACCGCCAAAAAGAGAAAGCCCAAGTTTAATATCTTCAAAAGAAATGCCCATATCAAGGCAGATACCGATAGCAGCAAGAGAATTCATGATATTATGCTTTCCGGGAATATTTAAATGAACCAAACCAAGGTTTAAGCCGTTTTGATTTACAGTAAAGCTGCCACAGGCTTTTTCACTATAGGAGATATCTGTTGCGTATATATTATAATCAGAAGAAAGACCATAAGAAATTACTTTTGCAGAAATTCCATCAACGAGTTCTTTATAATTTTCTACTTCGCCGTTGATAACCAGAGTACCACCACTTAAAGTATTGGAAGCAAACTGGTGGAAAGAATGGCGGATATCAGCAAGATCTTTAAAGAAATCCATGTGCTCTGCTTCTACATTTAAGATGACACTGTATTTTGGGAAAAAATGTAAAAAACTATTTGTGTATTCACAAGCTTCCGAAATGAAAACTTCTGAATTACCAACTCTTAAATTACCATGAATCGTGTCAAAGATACCACCAACAGAAATTGTTGGGTCTGTATTTGCAGTCAGAAGTATTTGAGAAATCATGGAAGTTGTAGTTGTTTTTCCGTGTGTTCCAGAAATAGCAATGGATTCCTTATAATTAGCCATAATCTGACCTAATAATTCTGCACGGGAGAGCATTGGAATATTTTTGGCTTTCACCTCTATGAATTCTGGATTGTCTTCCCGGATTGCTGCTGTATATACAACAAGATCTATTCCCGGAATAATATTTGAGGCACTTTGTCCATAAAAAATCGAAGCTCCTAAAGATACCAGATGCTCTGTAAGTTCAGACTTTTTTGCATCGGAACCGGATATAGTAAAATGTTCTTCTAATAAAATTTCGGCAAGGCCGCTCATACTGATGCCGCCAATGCCAATAAAGTGAACATGAATTGGTTCATTGAAATTTAATTTGTACATTATTTTTACCTGCTTTTCTTATTAAAAATTAGAGATTTTTTGTATCTTTTATATTATAACCAAGAATTTTAATTTTGCAAATTTTATTTAGCTGTATATGAAGTTGCTTCTTAAGAAAGAATTCATTAAAAAGTGTGAAAATAGTACTAAATTACAAATAATATAACAAAAAAAAGACAATTATCTTAAAAATGTTGCCCAAAATTATATACACTGCTAAAATTTTGTGTTATACTTTTAACACAAAGGACCCAATACTTACAAGAGGTGAAGACATGATTAAGAAGGAAATGATCGCCATGTTATTGGCAGGTGGGCAGGGGAGCCGACTTGGAGTTCTGACTTCTGGAGTTGCAAAACCCGCTGTCGCATTTGGGGGAAAATACAGGATAATTGATTTCCCTCTTAGTAATTGTATTAATTCTGGTATCGATACGGTAGGTGTGCTTACACAGTACCAGCCATTGCTTTTAAATAAGCATATCGGTATCGGAATTCCATGGGATTTAGACCGGAACAATGGTGGAGTAACTGTTTTGCCACCATACGAAAAAAGCGATGATTCGCAGTGGTACACCGGAACAGCAAATGCCATATATCAAAATTTACGATATATGGAAAGCTATAATCCAGACTACGTCTTGATTTTATCGGGTGATCATATTTATAAGATGGATTACGAAGTAATGTTGGAATTTCATAAGGAGAATCATGCAGATATAACACTTGCAACAATGCCAGTTCCGTTGGAAGAAGCCTCTAGATTTGGGGTTGTTATAGCAGATCAGGATAAAAAAGTTCTGGAATTTGAAGAAAAACCAGAACACCCTGGAAGCAATCTGGCCTCCATGGGTATTTATATTTTTTCATGGAATATTTTAAAAGAAGCACTACTCTCAATGAAAAGCCAGCATAACTGTGATTTTGGAAAACATATCATTCCATATTGTCATAATAAAAATGATAGAATATTTGCATTTGAATATGATGGATACTGGAAAGATGTTGGAACTTTAGGCTCCTACTGGGAAGCAAATATGGAATTAATTGACCTGATTCCGGAATTTAATTTATATGAAGAATATTGGAAGATTTATACCAAAAGTGATATTATCGAACCTCAGTATTTATCTTCAGAAGCAGTTGTTGAAAGAAGTATTGTAGGAGAAGGTACCGATATATATGGGGAAGTTTATAACTCCGTTATAGGTCCGGGAGTGTATATTGGAAAGAATACGATTATCCGTGATTCCATTATTATGAGAGATACGTATATTGGGGATAACGTTTCTATTAATAAAGCGATTATTGCAGATAACTGTAAAATAGGGGACGATGCAGTATTAGGGGATGGAGATGAGAAACCAAGCAGACTTAATGAAAAAGTATATGAGTTTGGCCTTGTGACGTTAGGTGAAGATTCTGTAATACCAAAAGGAGTTAAAATAGGAAAAAATACCGCAATATCTGGAAATACAGATATGAGTGACTATGATAACAATGTATTGGAAAGCGGAGGCTACATCATTAAGGCAGGTGAAAAACTATGAAGGCACTTGGAATTATTTTAGCTGGCGGAAATTCGAATCGAATGAAAGAATTATCCAAACGACGAGCAGTACCTGCGATGCCGATTGCAGGAAGCTTTCGCTGTATTGATTTCGCCTTAAGTAATATGACAAATTCCCATATTCAGAGAGTTGCAGTAATTGCACAGTACAATGCGGGCTCCATCACCAGATATTTAAGTTCTTCAAAGTGGTGGGATTTTGGTAGAAAACAAGGTGGATTATATACATTTACGCCAACCATAACATCAGATAATAACTGGTGGTATAGGGGAACTGCAGATGCAATGTATCAAAACATCGAATTTTTAACAAGATGTCATGAGCCATATGTGATAATTTCGGATGGGGATTGTATCTATAAATTGGATTACAATAAAATTTTAGACTATCATGTGAGTAAGAAAGCAGACATTACGGTTGTATGTAAACAAATGCCTCAGGGAGAAGATTTAAGCAGGTTTGGCGTGATTCGGATGGATGACAATGATCGGATATACGAATATGAAGAAAAACCAATGCTGCCAAATTCTAATATTATTTCAGCTGGTATATACGTACTTCGAAGAAGACAGTTAATTGAAATGTTAGAAAAGTGCAGTGAAGAAGGCAGGAGTGATTTCGTAACAGATATTCTGGTGCGTTATAAAAATGCAAAACAAATGTATGGTTACATGTTAAACAGTTATTGGAGTAATATTGCAACCATTGATTCTTATTATAAAACGAATATGGACTTTTTACAGGCGAATGTAAGGAAAGAGTTTTTTAAAGATTATCCAAAGATTTACTCAAAAATTGATGATTTACCACCGGCAAAATATAATACCGGTTCAGATGTTCGAAACAGTTTAATTACAAGTGGATGTATCATTAATAGTAAGGTAGAAAATTCAGTATTATTTAAAAAAGTCTTTGTAGGTAAAAATTGCGTGATTAAGAATTCCATTATTCTCAACGATGTTTATATCGGAGATAATACACATATAGAGAACTGTATTGTAGAAAGTAAAGGAACGTTGAAAGCGAATACGCTATATAGTGGGGAAAATGGAATTACCGTTGTCCAGGAACGGAATACGCGTTACAACATTTAGTTGCTTAAAAAAAGCAAAATGAAAGGGGCAAAAACAATGCAGATTACAGATGTACGCATCAGAAAAGTAGAAAAAGAAGGTAAAATGAAAGCAGTGGTATCTATTACAATTGACGAGGAATTTGTAGTTCATGATATCAAAGTAATAGAGGGCGAAAAGGGGCTTTTTATAGCAATGCCAAGTAGAAAAGCCGCAGATGGAGAATATCGTGATATTGCACATCCAATTAATTCGGATACGCGAACACGTATTCAGCAAATCATATTGGATAAGTTTGAAGCAGAAATGGCAGAGGAATCCGTAACAGTATAAATAAGATGATTGAAAATGAGTTTTTTTATCCCCGAATAAGGGAGTGAGTTTTGAAAAAGATGACAGCGGGCAAGAAAACCGCTGTTATTTTTTTTGTTTTTGCATTATAATAGGTAGTCACCTTTTTCGTGACAAAAGAAATATCATTTAGTAAAATATATATTAGAGGACAAAAAAATCATTGCTTTGATTTGGAGGATAGAAACATGAGTGATTTAAAAGCAATCATTTTGGCAGCAGGAAAAGGAACAAGAATGAAATCTGATCTGCCAAAAGTAGTACATACAATTGATGGAAAATGTCTTGCTGATTATGTGATTGAAGCAGCAAAGGGTGCAGAGGTAAAAGATATCTGCCTTGTTGTTGGATATAAAAAAGAAATCGTAGAGGAATCTATTCGAAATCAGAATGTAGTATATGCAGAGCAAAAGGAACAATTAGGAACCGGACATGCGGTAAAATGCGCGAAAGATTTTTTGAAAGAAGATGGATGCACCATGATTCTTTTTGGGGACACACCACTTATAACCGCTAAAACTTTGAAAAATTTATATCAGTATCATATTGAAAATAAAAATGCAGTAACAGTTCTATCTTCCTATATTGAAGACCCGACCGGATATGGAAGAATTATAAGAGATGCAGACCATGCGTTTACAAAAAGTGTGGAGCATAAAGATGCGACAGAAGAAGAAAGACAGATAAAAGAAATTAACTCTGGGATGTATGTTTTTAATACAAAACATTTAAGAGAAGCGTTAGAACTTATTACACCGAATAATGCACAGGGCGAGTATTACCTGCCAGATACATTGACAATTATAAAAGCAAAAGGGTTAAAAGTGGACGCATATATGTTACAGGATCCAACAGATATTACAGGAGTAAACGATCAGGAACAATTAGCCTTTGCAGCAAAAATTATTCAAAGCAGAAATGCATAATTTAGAAATATTCAAAGGTAGTCATTTTATAGTAGGAGAGCATATGTATATAATAGCAGGATTGGGAAATCCAACCAGTCAGTATGAGAATACAAGACATAACATTGGCTTTGAAGCCATTGACTATATAGCAAAAGAATACAACATTTCCTTAAACGAACATAAGCACAAAGCGATTTGCGCAAAAGGAATGATAAACGGACAAAAAGTTTTATTATTAAAACCATTGACGTATATGAATTTAAGTGGGGAAAGTGTAATTGATGCACTTTCCTTTTACAAGGAGGATCCAGAAACAAATTTAATTGTAATTTATGATGATATCAGCCTGGATCCTGGTAATATAAGAATTCGTACCAAAGGTAGCGCAGGTGGACATAACGGAATAAAAAATATTATAGAACATACAGGAACACAGGTATTTATGCGTGTAAAGATTGGAGTTGGTGAAAAACCAAAGGGATGGGATTTAGCTGATTATGTACTGGGTCATTTTTCGAAAGAGGACCGGGTACTTGTGGATAAGGCAATGAAGGAAACCAAAGAAGCAGTTGAACTTATGCTGACAGAAGATGTTCTACAGGCAATGAACCTTTATAACAAAAAGAATGTATCTGAATCATAGACAAAAATGGAAAAGGTAGGTAACAATGGAAACTTTTCTTGCGCCCCTAAGAGGATTAAAAGAATTTGAAGATATTTTGATGCAGCTTCATTCGCAAAAAGGAATGATTCAGGTTTCAGGCTGTATCGATGCAGAAAAAGCACATATGATATACGCACTTGGCAATGACTCAAAACATAGAGTTGTTGTTACTTTTAATGAGCAAAAAGCCAAAGAATTGTATGAAGAGTATCTGTTCTTTGATCAGGATGCATTGTATTTTCCAGCCAAAGATATTTTGTTTTATCAGGCAGATATTCATGGAAATTTACTTACAGAGCAAAGAATTACTGCGCTAAAAGCAATTGCAGAAAAAAAGTCAGTTACGATTTTTACCACATTTGATGGTTTAATGAATAAAATGGCACCAGCAGAAAATTTCATAGATTCCGTTATTCATTTAAAAGATGGAGAAAATTATTCTTTTAGTAATGTGCAGAAAAAATTAGTAGAGATGGGATATACCAAGAATTTCCAGGTGCAGGCGGCAGGAGAATTTGCAGTACGAGGTGGTATTTTGGATATTTTTCCACTCACAGAAGAAGTACCTGTACGTATTGAATTTATGGGGGATGATATCGATGCAATGCGTACGTTTGATGCAGAGACCCAGCGTTCTATCGATAGTTTGGAAGAAGTATTTATTTATCCTGCATGTGAATTCGTTTTTACAAAAGAAAGAACAGCAGAAGGATTAAAACGTCTTGAAAAAGAAGTAAAAAAGGTTTATGACAACTTTCGAAAAGAAATGAAAACAGAAGAGGCTTACCGCGTAAAATCAATCGCAGATGCATTTCAGGAAGAAATACTAGCCCTTGGAACCAGCGCAAATGCAGATTTCTTTTTACCCTATTTTTGCAAAGAAACAGTAAGTATTTTGGATTTCTTCGATGTGAAAAATACAGTTATATACCTGGATGAACCAGTACGCTGTATTGAAAAAGGACGTGTCACAGAACTTGAATTTACGGAAAGCATGAAACAAAGACTGGATAAAGGGTATATTTTACCAGGACAAATCGATGCTTTATTTTCCTATAAACAGATGATTGGAAAATTAGAGCGCATGCAGTGTGTGGCGCTATCCTCCTTAGATTTAAGAGAGAAAGAATTAACCATAAAAAATCATTATTCGATTCAGTCAAGAAGTGTCAGTGCATACAACCATAGTTTTGAAACTCTGGTAAAAGATTTAAAGCGTTATAAAAAAGAAGGCTATCAGATTGTGTTACTCTCAAGTTCCAAAACAAGGGCACAGACGCTTGCAAAAGATTTGATGGAAGAAGAATTAAGTAGTTTTTATACGGAAGATTTTTCTCATGTAGTAAAACCCGGTGAAATCATGACGGCATATGGAAAAATCAAAAAGGGATATGAGTATCCGATTTTGAAATTTGCAGTTATTTCAGAGAGTGATATATTTGGAGTAGAAAAAAAGAAAAAGAAGCAGCGACACATTTATGAAGGAGAAAAAATCCGTGATTTCAGTGAAATCAAAGTGGGAGATTACGTTGTCCATGAAAACCACGGACTTGGTATTTACAAAGGAATTGAGAAAGTAGAAGTAGATAAAGTCGTAAAAGACTATATGAAAATTGAATATGACAAAGGTGGAAATCTATATATTCCAGCAACCCAACTTGATTTAATCCAAAAGTTTGCAGGTTCTGAAGCAAAAAAACCAAAATTAAACCGTCTTGGAACACAGGAATGGGGCAAAACAAAAGCCCGTGTAAAACATGCAGTAGAAGAGATTGCAAAAGAACTGGTAGAACTTTACGCACTCAGGCAAAATGATGAGGGATTTTCCTATATGGAAGATACACCATGGCAAAAAGAGTTTGAAGAAAAATTCCCATTTGAAGAAACCTATGATCAGGAACTTGCAATTGAAGCGACCAAAAATGATATGGAAAGCAAAAAAATCATGGATCGTTTGATTTGTGGAGACGTAGGATTTGGAAAAACAGAAATAGCCATACGTGCAGCGTTTAAAGCAGTTCAGGATAGTAAACAAACGGTGTACCTTGCACCAACAACCATTTTAGCACAGCAGATTTATAATACATTTGTTCAAAGAATGAAGGATTTTCCAATCAGAATCGGATTGCTTTGCCGGTTTAAAAGTCCAGCAGAACAAAAAAAGACGATTGACGATTTAAAGAAGGGGCAGATAGATATTGTAATTGGAACACACAGGGTATTGTCAAAAGATGTGGTGTTTCAAAATTTGGGACTTTTGGTTGTAGATGAAGAACAAAGATTTGGCGTTGGTCATAAAGAAAAGATAAAACAGCTAAGGACAAATATTGATGTGCTTACATTAACAGCAACACCAATTCCAAGAACACTTCACATGAGCCTGATTGGAATCCGCGATATGAGTGTCTTAGAAGAGGCACCAATGGATCGAATTCCGATACAGACGTATGTCTTAGAGTATAATGAAGAAATGATACGGGAAGCAATTCATCGGGAAATGGCAAGAGATGGACAGGTTTATTATGTATACAACAGAGTAAAAAATATTGAGGATGTGGCTGCCCGTATTCAGGAATTAGTTCCAGAAGCTTCTGTAGCATATGCGCATGGACAGATGAAGGAAAAAGAGTTAGAAGATATTATGTATCAATTTATTAATCAGGAAATTGATGTGTTGATTTCTACTACGATTATTGAAACAGGACTTGATATATCCAATGTGAATACGATGATTATTCAGGATGCAGATAATCTGGGCTTATCCCAGTTATATCAGTTAAGAGGACGTGTTGGAAGATCAAACCGTACTTCCTATGCATTTTTGATGTATAAAAAAGATAAAATGTTAAAAGAATATGCAGAAAAAAGACTCTCTGCAATTAAGGAATTTACAGATTTGGGCAGCGGATTTAAGATAGCAATGCGTGATCTTGAAATCAGAGGAGCTGGTAATTTACTTGGCGTGTCGCAACATGGTCACATGGAAGCGGTAGGATATGATTTGTACTGTAAAATGTTAAATGAGGCAGTCAAAACAGAACGCGGAATTGAAACAAAAGAGTATTTTGACACATCCATTGATCTGGATTTGGATGCGTATATTCCGCCAAGCTATATTCAGAATGAAAATCAGAAGCTGGATATTTATAAGCGAATTGCAGGAATTGAAACAGACGAAGAAAGTGATGAAATGTTAGATGAACTCATTGACCGTTTTGGAGAACCACCTAAGTCCGTTCAAAATCTCATATTTGCTGCTCGCTTAAAAGCAATGGCTCATGCACATTATTTTACAGAAGTGACACAAAGACAGGAAAGATTGAAGTTTGTTTTATACGAAAAGGCACAGATTAATCCAGCAAATATTGAAAAATTTATTGGAATGTATCCCAATATGCTTACCTTTACTACGGATGCCAAGGCTCCTTATTTTACCTGCCACTTAAATATCAATTCCAAACAAAAAGTAGACAATATATTAGACTTTATAAATAAATTTTTACAGGATGCGGACTTATTACTAATGCAGTATTAAAATATATTGCGGCATATACGAAAAAGCACTATAATGAAAAAAGTGATTTTACGAGATTATAACTGGAAAACCAGGAGGAAACTTATGAAAATAAAGCGAATAACGGCACTACTGTTTACAGGAATTCTTGCAACATCGGTTGTTTTAGGTGGCTGCCAAAAACAAATGAATCCATCGGATGCGGTAGCAACTTTGGATGGAAAAGATATTAGTATAGGGCTTGCAAATTATATGGCACAGTTTGAAGCAGTAACTTACGATTCTTATTATGCCTCGTCTTTAGGAAGCAATATGTGGAGTCAGGATTTATCGGGCAAGGGAAGTACATTGCAAGATGAAGTAAAACAAAATATTTTAGACGAAATCAGGACAGATTATCTTTTAGAAGATCATATGAAGGATTATAATGTATCTGTATCCGATGATGAAAATACAGAAATCAAAAGTGCGGCAGCAAAATTCATGAGTGACAATTCGGCTGTAACAATAAAGCAGATGGGCGCAACAGAGGATTTCGTGAGGGAAATGCTTCGACTGCATACAATACAGACAAAGATGAAAGCAGCAATCATTGTAAAAGCGGATACAACAGTTTCGAAAGATGAAGCTGCCCAACGTACCTTTAGTTATTATCAGATTACATTACCAGCGGCGACAAGCACTACTGCCAGCACAGAAGCCACGACTAGCACAAAAAAGACATCAGCCGGTAAAGCAAAATCATCTAAAAAAACATCCACCGAATCTTCGGAACAAAAGGCAGATGCATTAAAGGCATATGCACAGACAGTGGCTTCCGATGCAGCAACTGATTTCGATGGTATTGCCAAGAAATATAACTTTACAAAAAGCACACATTCCTATGGTAAAGATGAAAGCAGTGACACGTTTGATAAGACTGTGTTACAGACAGCAGATACCTTAACAGATGGCAAGATATCCGGTGCAATCGAAACAAAGAGTGGAACGTATTATGTGGTTCGCTTGGACAGTTCTTTTGATCAGACAGCTACAAATAATAAAAAGCAGGAACTTGTCACACAAAAACAAAACAGCTATTATGATTCCATTTGCAAGAAATACAAAGCAGCTTCCAAGTGGAAGGTAAATAAAGACGAATGGGCACTTGTTACATTCAAAGGAAACACGTATACAATAAAATCAGAAAGCACAAAAAATTCTACAACAGCTACGCAGCAGACAGAAACTTCCACACAGGCTGGAAAGTAAGAATAAGCGTAAATGAAATGGAATTGTAAAAAATAAGTAAATACAGGTAAAATAAAACGACAAATAAAAAATAGCAAAATACGTATTGATACTATAGGAAAAAAGTACCGATACGTATTTTGTTTTATGAATAAATGTAAAATTGCTTTGAAAATCATGCAAGATATGATAGAATCATTTTATGTAATTATGAATAATCTGTTAATATTATTTGAAGAAATTTAATTAAGGAATTTAATTATGGATAACATCACACTAATAGGAATGCCTGGAGTAGGAAAAAGTACAGCCGGTGTTGTCTTAGCCAAAGTGCTCGGTTATGAGTTTGTTGATGCAGATTTGCTGATTCAAAAACAAGAGGGGAGGCTATTACATGAAATTATTGAACAAGAAGGAACCGAGGGTTTCCTTGAGATAGAACAAAATGTAAACAGCGCAATTGTTGCAAATAGAACTATTATTGCAACAGGTGGAAGCGTTGTATACAAAGAAAAAGCAATGCTTCATTTAAAATCAATTGGCACTGTAGTATATCTAAAAATATCCTATGATATTTTAAGTCAGAGGCTAGATGATATGAAAGGTAGAGGCGTCGTACTAAAGAATGGACAGACATTAAAAGATTTGTACGAGGAACGAACTCTTTTATATGAAAAATATGCGGATATAATTATCGATGAGGATAATAAAACTGTTGAAGAAACAGTAGATATTATTGTACAGAAATCACAGGAAAATTAGTTTAAATGTAACCATTCAAACTTGAAAATGGTGCAAAAATTGTATGTTTTGCTATATTCGGTAATCGTAAGGTAAACAGAATTATTTGTGTGTTACACATATAATAATAAAAACGATGAAAATATAACAGAAATTACAGTATTATTACGTTTCTGTTATATTGATGGAAAATGACTTGACAAAAAGAAAATTAGGTTACTATAATAGTTTGTTTGTTAAAATGATGCTAAAATATAGAGGTGTAAAATGGAACAGTATATAATTAATGGAGGAAATCCACTGGTTGGTGAGGTAGAAATTGGAGGAGCAAAAAATGCAGCTCTTGCGATTCTTGCAGCAGCCATTATGACTGATGAAACCGTTACTATAGATAATTTACCGAATGTTCGTGACATTAATGTGTTACTGGACGCTATTGAAGGTATAGGTGGCAGAGTAGAAAGAGTTAATCTGCATAAAGTGAAAATCAATGGAGCATTGATTCAGAACCTTATTGTAGATTATGAATTTATAAAGAAAATAAGAGCTTCTTATTATTTGTTAGGAGCTTTACTGGGAAAATATAAACATGCGGAAGTTGCTCTTCCAGGTGGATGCGATATAGGAAGCAGACCAATTGATTTACATATCAAAGGATTCCGCGCTCTTGGTGCTGAAGTGGATATTCAGCATGGTCTCGTATCTGCCAAGGCAGATGTTTTAAAAGGGACACATATCTATTTAGATAAGGTGTCTGTTGGTGCTACAATCAATATTATGATGGCAGCTTCTTTAGCACAAGGGAAAACAACCGTTGAAAATGCAGCAAAAGAACCACATGTTGTAGATGTGGCAAACTTTTTAAACAGCATGGGAGCAAATATCCGTGGTGCAGGAACAGATGTGATACGTATTGTTGGTGTTGAAAAGTTGCACAAAACGGAATATTCTATTATTCCAGATCAGATAGAAGCTGGAACTTTTATGTTTGCAGCAGCTGCAACAAAAGGTGATATCACAGTAAAGAATGTAATACCAAAGCATTTAGAAGCAACCACTGCAAAGTTAATTGAACTAGGCTGTGAAGTAGAAGAATTTGATGATGCAGTTCGTGTGGTAGCTTCAAAACCTTTAAAACCAACACAGGTAACAACATTACCATATCCTGGATTTCCGACGGATATGCAACCTCAGATTTCTGTTGTACTTGGCATTGCACAGGGAACAAGTACAGTTACAGAAAGTATATTTGAAAACCGTTTCAAATATGTAGATGAGTTAAACCGAATGGGTGCGAACATAAAAGTAGAGAGTAATATTGCAATTGTGTGTGGTGTAAGCAATTACACTGGAGCAAGAGTAAGTGCACCTGATTTGAGAGCAGGAGCAGCATTAGTTATTGCAGCGTTGTCTGCCGATGGTATTTCTGTGGTTGATGATATTCATTACATTGAACGTGGATATGAAGATTTTGAGAAAAAGTTAAGACTTTTAGGCGCAATGATTGAAAAAGTAAACTCAGAAAAAGAAATTCAAAAATTCAAGTTGAAAGTATCTTAAATCAGAGATACGAGCATACAATTTATAAAGAAAAGCCTTCGTTTTACTTACACATGATTGTAAGTAAAGCAAAGGCTTTTGATAGTTAAAAAAATTGTTTTTTTAAATGATTGCTTTGATAAATAAATCACTTTTACTTAAATCAATACAGCTGTGATCATTTAATTCAACCAAAGGTTTCGAGAAAATCTGGTGATTCAGTAAAACGATTTTGGCACTTTCTCCATTGCTGAGCATAACACGGTTATTTTGATAAGTGGTTGCAATATGTTCTAAAAAAGTCAAAATGTACTGAGGGTCATATTTTTGTAGTCCATCTGTTTCAAATTCAGAAATAACTTCAAACGGGCATAAAGGAGAACGGTATGCTCTTGCAGCAGTCATAGCATCATATACGTCAGCAATTGAAATGATACGTGCGAAAGGCTCAATATCCTTTGCAGTTAATTTTAATGGATATCCAGAGCCATCGCAACGCTCATGATGCATAAGTGCAGTTTTGATAATTCGGATATCCAGTTGCTTTTGTTTGCGTAGAATATCAAATCCAAACTGAGGATGTTTTTTTATGAGCGTATATTCTGAATCTGTTAACTTCTCTTTCTTATTTAAAATATCTTCCGGAATTTTTGTTTTTCCAATGTCATGAAGTAAACCTGCAAGTGTTAATGTATCAATTTCTTCTTTCGGAAGTTTTAGCCATAATCCAATTACACGGGAAATAAGCGCGACATTTACGCTGTGGGCATAAATAGTATCATCATTAATTCTAAAATTGTGAATCATATCAAAAAAGTCAATGGTAGTTTGCTTTTCATGAAACAGGGAGGTGACCTGTGAAAGTAACGTATCGGTAGATATGACTCTTCCATTTATGATGTCTTCAAAACTTTGCTGTATATCTTTTGTTTTAAAAGTAAAATCCAACTGAAATTTTTGAAACTGAGGACTTTTTTTTACCTGTTGCGAATAGGATAGTTCTGCTTTAGGATCTAAATCCAAAACAGTTGCAGACTTAATGTTATAGAAGCCTAAGCGCATAATCAACTGACTGGTTAAAATAACATTTTCATGAATTACAATCTGTCCACTTGCGGTTAAGACAGGAAGAGCTGTAATCATACCTGGTTTTAATTGTGCAGAAGGATATTCTTTCATTGTTTCTCTCCCATAAATAATATTTGTTGTAAATTATTAGATAATTTGTGAATAAAAATTAAAATAACTGGCTTCTCATAAAAATTGCACTATAATTGCATGTCCACGAAAAATATATAGCAGTAACCGGAGAAACTTATCATATAAGATTTGCTTTTAATTACAAAAATAAAGAATAAAAGAATGATTTAGAAAATTATTCTAAATATAGTTTAATCATTACACGCAAAGAAAGCAATCATAAATTATACAAAAAATTACGAAAAAATCATAAAAATATCTATTTTTAAGAAATCATGCAGATATTAGCAAATATGGATTTTATTTGAGAACAAATTTAAAGTCTGTTAGGTGATTATGCCTTTTATAATCGTAGATGAAGAGAGATAAATCGACCATTTTTTGTGAATGTAAAACTACCATTTTTCGTGAAAGCGCTTGACAATTTGTAAAAATTAGAGTAGTTTAAGTTTAGAGATTTGAAAATTCAATATTGTAATTTCTCTTATTTGGAGTGATGGAGATACATAGGATCAATGAAGTCACGGCAACCCCATAACGGAAGGTGCCACCCTGAGCGAGCAATCGAACAATAAGAGGATTTGATGATCTTTGATTATTGTATCCGCTTATAGTATAATAAGCGGTTTTTTTTTACCTTTTTTTCAGTTTATGAAAAAAAGGAGTAGGGATTTTGTAAAGGAGAACAAAAGAATGGAAAAACTATTATTTACTTCAGAATCAGTAACAGAAGGACATCCGGACAAAGTTTGCGATGCTATTTCGGACTCGATTTTGGATGCCTGCATCGAGCAGGATCCTATGAGCCGTGTTGCCTGTGAAACAGTAAGTTGTACAGGATTTGTACTTGTAACTGGTGAGATTACAACAAAGGCTGTGTTGGACATTCCTGCGATTGTGCGTAAAACCGTAAATGAAATTGGGTATAATGATGCTAAAACAGGTTTTGACGGAAATACCTGTGCAGTTATGGTAGCACTTGACCAGCAGTCGGCAGACATTGCAATGGGTGTTGATAAAGCACTTGAAGCAAGAGAAAACAAAATGTCCGATGAACAGCTTGAAGCAATTGGCGCTGGGGATCAGGGAATGATGTTTGGATATGCAACAAATGAAACAGATGAATATATGCCTTATCCAGTTGCATTAGCGCATAAACTTTCATTACAGCTTGCAAAGGTTCGTAAAGATGGTACATTAAGTTATTTAAGACCAGATGGTAAGACACAGGTATCTGTGGAATATGATGAAAACGGAAAACCACTTCGCTTAGAAGCAGTTGTTTTATCGACACAGCATGACGAAGATATCACACAGGAACAGATTCATAAAGATATTAGAAAATATGTATTTGATGAAATCTTACCAAAAGAATTATTGGATGAGAAGACAAAATATTTTATCAATCCAACGGGACGTTTTGTAATTGGCGGACCTCACGGAGATGCAGGACTTACAGGACGTAAGATTATTGTAGATACATATGGTGGAATGGCTCGCCACGGCGGCGGAGCTTTTTCTGGAAAAGATTGTACAAAGGTGGATCGTTCGGCAGCTTATGCAGCACGTTATGTAGCAAAAAATATCGTAGCAGCAGGACTTGCAGAAAAATGTGAAATCCAGTTATCCTATGCGATTGGTGTAGCACAGCCAACATCTATTAATATTGATACATTGGGAACTGGAAAGATATCCAGTGAAAAATTAGTAGAAATGGTTCGTGAACACTTTGATCTTCGCCCAGCAGGAATTATTAAAATGCTTGATTTAAGAAGACCAATTTACAAACAAACATCTGCTTATGGTCACTTTGGACGTAATGATTTAGATCTTCCATGGGAAGCATTAGATAAAGTAGAAGAATTGAAAAAATATTTATAGGTTACTATTTAATAAGAAAGCAGTTTTTTTATCGAAAGATAGAAAAACTGCTTTTTTTATATATAAAAATATTTAGTTTTTTTCTTCTTTTTTGATACATAAAAAAATAATTGTCTTCTTTTCTTTAATTTTATGGGAAAACTACAATACTTTATCCGTATAAGAAATTTTTATTTTTTAGTATAATAAAAAGTAATGCCTGATTTTAATCGTTTGATTCGGACAGAAAATATAATATATGGGAGAAACTAGATGCGAAAATATTGGAAAGTTTTCATAGCAAAGAAGAAACAGATTTTAGATGATTATAAAATAAAAACCAAATTACAGATCTTTTATATATTGTGTGTATTGCTGCCTCTTATTATTACAGACAGTGTGATTTTATTTATGGTAATGGATTACGAAAACAAATCAAATCAAAGCAACATGCAAAATATTGCCAGTGCTGTCAAATACAGTTTAAGTAATGATATTGAAAATGCCGCAACAGCTACAAAAAAAATATATATGAATCGAAGTATTAATGATTTTTTGGATGCAAAATATACTTCATACCTGGATTATTATGAAAATTATCAGATACTTATGAACTATTCTTTGTTTGAAACGAGCATCGATGTAGCTAATTCAACGCTGACACTATATGTAGACAATCCTACGATAACAAATGGAGGGGGAGTCACACAGCTAAACAATGTGAAAAATGAGAGTTGGTACCGTTTTATAAAAACGGCAAAAAGTGATGCCGCATTATATGTATATTTTGATGATGGAGACGTACATAACATAACGCCAATGCGAAAAATATCCTTTATCAGAAAGCTGAATTTATATGGAAAAGGTGGCAGTGAAAAATTAGTAAAACTGGACTTGGACTATAGCAGTATAGTAAGAGATTTAAAAAAAATGAATTATGAGCGTCCGGTATATGTTTGCAGCGATAATAAAATTTTATTATCGAATGATGGGCACACAAGTGTGTGGACAAAATTCGAACCCTTTCAAAAAAAGCGTGAAATTGGATTAAAAGAAAAAATGGATGTATATGGAGTAACACTGGACATATATGTTTTGAAACCCAGACTTGGAATACTAAATCAGATTACAAAAGAACTTCATTTTATTGTACTTTTGATTTTGGTAAATGCAGTTCTTCCATTGCTTCTTATGAAGGTTATTAACTACTCATTTACTTCCAGATTGAAGTACTTAAGTACTGTATTTGAACGCATTGATGATGAAAAATTAACAAAAATCAAATTAATTCGGGGAAAAGATGAAATCGGAAATTTAATGCTGGGATATAATCGAATGGTGGAAAGAATAAATCTATTAATTCAAACATCTTACATAGATCGCTTACGAGAACAGGATATGGCATTAGCAAAGCAAAAAGCAGAACTGTTAGCTTTGCATAGTCAGATAAATCCGCATTTTTTATTCAATGCATTAGAAAGTATCCGCATGCACAGTCTTATCAAAAAAGAGTATGAAACAGCATCTATGGTAGAAAAGCTGGCTATCATGGAACGTCAGAATGTTGATTGGGGAACCGATATTATTGAAGTGAAAGAAGAAATAAAATTTGTGGAATCCTATCTGGAACTGCAAAAATATCGTTTTGGAGAACGCTTGTCATATCAGATAGATATGCAGCAATCCTGTGAAACTTATGCTATTCCCAAATTAACGATAGTTACATTTGTGGAAAATGCATGTATTCATGGAATTGAAAAAAAACCAGGACAGGGTTGGATTTTTGTTCATATATATCAAAAATTCGGTAATTTAAATATAGAAATAGAAGACACGGGACGGGGAATGCCGGAAGAATTTGTAATGCAGTTAAAAGAAAAAATGTTACAGGCAAATATCAGTCAGTTGACAGAAAGGGGACGCGTGGGGATAGTCAATGCATGTTTGCGCTTAAAAATGATAACAGACAATAAAGTCAGTTTTGATGTAGAAAGCGAGGAGAATGTTTCTACAATGATTAGTATTAAGATTCCAATAGGAGAATAGACACCAGATGAAGGAGAGGATATGAAATGCTGCAAGTTTTATTAGTAGATGACGAACCATTTATTGTACGGGGGTTACAGGTTTTAATTGATTGGGAACAGGAAGGATATCAAATCGCAGGTACGGCAGCAAATGGCATGGAGGCTTTGGATTTTTTGCGGGAAAATGAAGTGGATATTATCATTTCTGATATTAAAATGCCGGTTATGACAGGAATTGAGCTGTTAGAGATACTGCGTAAAGAGAAAATTTCGGAAGCACATTTTATTATATTAAGTGGATACAGTGATTTTCATTTCGCACAGCAGGCAATTCGAAATAATTGTCTGGACTATATTTTAAAGCCAGTTTATAAAGATGATTTATTAAAGGTGCTACACAGAACACTCTATTTAAATCAGGGAATCGAAAAACAAAAACAGACCAATCAGCAAATGGAAAAGGCGTATCTGGCACGAAATTTAATTTCACTTTTTTTTGGCAAATATGATCAAATTAATCTGGATTATGTAAATCATCATATGCGTTTATCAAAGGGGGTACGCTATGTAGAAATTGAATTTGATAATATTGGTGAGAATACAGATATTACAGATGAAGAAAAAAGAACAAAACAAAGAAAACTGTATGAGACATGTGTGGAATTTCTTGCAAAAGACGAGTGCCATTGTATTTTTGATGTCTCAAGCCATGAAAGAAGTTATGACATTGGGTTTGTTTACTGTGACTATATGGCAGAAGAATTTCACATGACTGAAAAAGAATATCTGTCAGGATTTTTGAATTTTTTAAATAAAAAAATGGAAATGCACGTTGCCATTTTAGTAGGAAAGAAAGTACAGGATGTTTCAGGTATATCAAAATCATATGGTACAGTTTGTAATCTGCGCTCTTTTCAGGCATTTCGTACAAAAAAGGATATTTATTATTATGAAGAAGAAATGCAGGTGAATCAGGGGGGAATTATTTTATGTAAAGAAAGACTGGATAGTCTTTTAACAGCTGTGGAACATAACAACCAGACTGAAATCATAAAAAGTGTAGATGCGTTATATCAGGAAATGCACCAGGTGGGAATGCTGGGCGACACGATAAATTTAAACATAAATTATCTCCTTTTTCAGTTTATCCATCTTGCATCGCAGCAGGATAGCGATGTAAATCAGGAAGAAATTATGCGCTTTATCAGTGAAAATGCATTTGAAGAAAGTTTCTTAAGAGGCAGCCGAGAGCATTTAAAGAGCTTTGCCTGTGCATATGCAGAATACCTTACACAGCTTCGGAAAAAAGTGTCCAGAGGTGTTTTATTTGAAGTAGAGAAAAACATTCGCGAGAACTATTTTGAAAATCTTACCCTTCGGGAATTAAGCAAAAAATATTATGTCAATAGTGCATACTTAGGCCAGATGTTTCGGAAAAAGTATGGATTGTCGTTTAAGGATTATTTGAATAATTTTCGAATAGAACAGGCGGCTATGAAATTAATCCGTACAGATAAAAAAGTATATCAGATTGCTGAAGAAGTAGGATATCATGATCTGGATTATTTTATAGACCGTTTTATTTCAAACAAAGGCTGTACACCAGCAAAGTTTCGGAAACAGTCGCGGGAATAAACTATGGCTTTTATAGGGGTAAAATATAGATAAGAGAACTAACAGTATATAGTTTTTCGGGATTTTCAGTATGCTTTTTCCAGTTGTTTTAAAAAAGTAAAACAGTAAAATGAAGGTATCAAATGTAAAGGGAGGAAGCAATTTTGAAATGGAAAAGAGCAGTTGCACTTGCACTTGTTACAGCATTGACAATGACATCAATGTTAGGGTGCTCAAATGCAAAGAAAGAAACATCAAAGACACAAAAAGTTTCTGCAACAGAAAGCGCAAAAACACAAAGTAAAGGCAATGGGGGAAAAGTAAAACAATTTACTTCATTTTTTGCAGTACCAGGTTCTGAAATTAATGATGATAATGAGGTTCAGCAAAAAATTGCAGAGTTAACTGGGGCGAAGGTAAAAGAGACCTGGTTAACAGGACAGACAGCTCAAGAAGCAGTAGGAACACTGATTGCAGGCGGAGAGTATCCGGATTTCATTGATGGCGGGGATGGCATGACGCAGTTATATCAGGCTGGAGCATTAGTTCAGCTTGATAAATATCTGGATAAATATCCAAATATTAAGAACTTCTTTTCAAAAGAAAAGTGGGATAAACTTCGTCAGGCAGATGGTCATATTTACTGGATACCACAGTTTAATAACAGCTATGGAAAATCAGTAGAAACGGTCCACAACGATGAGGCATTCTGGATTCAGACTCGTGTTTTGAAATGGGCTGGATATCCGAAAATCACGACACTGGATCAGTATTTTGATTTAATTGAAAAATATAACGCAGCAAATCCAAAGATGGCAGATGGAACAAAGAATATTCCATACACGATACTTTGTGATGACTGGAGATATTTCTGCTTGGAAAATGCACCACTATTCCTTGATGGATATGCAAATGATGGTAGCTGTATTGTCGATCCGACAACAAAAAAAGCGATAGATTATAATACCACACCAACAGCAAAGCTATATTTCCAGAAATTAAATACAGAATTCCAAAAGGGTGTGGTAGATCCGGAATCCTTTACACAAAAGTATGATGAGTATATCTCAAAATTATCAACAGGTCGCGTACTTGGTATGGTAGACCAGTATTGGGATTTCTCATCTAAAGTAAATGACGCATTAAAGACACAGAAATTAAATGAACAGGGTTGCAACTATGTACCACTTCCAATCACAATGAAAGAAGGAGTGCAAAATCATTGGCATACATCGGGAGATACATTAAATGTTGCTTCTGGATTAGCAGTTACGAAAAGTTGTAAGGATATAGATGGTGCATTAAAATTTGTGAACGATTTATTAGGAAAAAATGTTGAAACACTTCGCAACTGGGGTATTAAAGATGCAGATTATACGGTCGACAGTAAAGGTCTTTTTTCCAGAACAGAAGATATGAGAGTGAAAGCAGCTGATACGAATTATAAAGCTTCTCACCTTTGCAGTTATTCGTATTTTCCAAACTGGGGTGGTATGAGCCAGGATGGAATCAATGCTTCAAAACCAGATTTGCAGCCAGATGAATTCTATGCAAGTTTACCAAGTGACGTTCAGGAATGCTTTAAAGCATATAACTGTAAAACATATGTAGATATGATTGGAACAAATGAAATACCAGGTTCCTGGTATCCAATTTACTCTTTCGTATCGACAATGACAACAGCTACACCTGGAGGAAAAGCCTGGACGAAGATGGGTGAATTAAAGCATGAATATTTACCGAAGGTTGTAATGGCATCTAACTTTGATAGTGCATGGAATGACTATATGAAAGTGTATGATGGATGTGATCCAAAATCATTTTTAAGTGAAGTACAAAAAGAAGTAGATAAACGTATTGCAACAGCTCAAAAATCAGAAGCGTCTACTGCGACGAGCACAGAAAAGTCAACAGAAGCAAAATAGTAAAAGTAAACAGGCAGAGGTAGAGAAATACTGCTTCTGCCTGCTTTATGTAAAAGGAGCGAATAAATGGCCGCAAACATAAGTATCGTGAAACAGAAAAAAAGGTATACATGGAAAGAAATAAAGCGCCAGAAAGTATTACTATTTTGGGCAGCAGTTTTTATAATATATGGATTTATCTTTTGCTATTTACCACTTTTTGGATGGCTAATGGCATTTGAAGACTATAAACCGATGAATGGATTTTTCCATTCAAAATTTGTAGGTCTTGACAAATTTAAAGAACTTTTTATGGATGATGGATTTATCCAGGTAATTCGTAACACACTTGCAATGGGTGTTATAAATCTTATTACAACATTTGTAATGGCAATTGTTTTTGCGATTCTGCTAAATGAAGTAAAATCAAAATCCGGTAAAAAAGCGGTACAGACAATTTCGTATCTTCCACATTTTTTATCCTGGATTATTGTTGCTGGAATTTTGCATGATGCATTATCTGGAACTGGAATTGTAAATGAAGTATTGGTTCATTTTCATATGTTAAAAGAACCATTGAACTTTTTCGCATATCCAAAATATTTCTGGTGGATTGTTGCGTTTGCAAATGTATGGAAAGAAACTGGATGGAATGCAATCATTTATCTTGCAGCGATTACCTCCATTGATACAACACTATATGAAGCTGCTGCAATTGATGGTGCAGGGAGATGGGGAAGAATCAGACATATTACATTACCGGGGATTCGTCCGACTATCATGATTTTACTTTTGATGAATGTAGGTAATGTATTAAATGCAGGATTTGAAGTTCAGTATTTACTGGGAAATGGTTTGGTACAAAGTGTGTCGCAGACAATTGATATCTATGTTTTAAAATGGGGTATCAGCCAAAGTGATTATTCATTAGGTACAGCAGCCGGTATTTTCAAGAGTGTAGTAAGTATCATATTAATAGTGATTGCTAACCAGATTGCAAAGCGTGCTGGCGAAGAGCATCTGTTCTAGGGAGGTTTAGATGAAAGAAGCAAATGTAAGAATCAGACATAATAAAAAGTCATCTACAGCAGATAAGATTTTTGTAGTATGCAATACAGTCTTTTTGATTTTATTTATAATTGTAACACTGTATCCAGTCCTAAATACGCTTGTAATATCGTTAAACGATGGAACGGATTCATTGCGTGGAGGACTGTATTTATGGCCAAGAAAATGGACCTTGAAAAATTATATAACTGTAATTCAAAAGCAGAATTTAATTACAGGGGCATATATTACAGTAGCAAGAACCGTAATCGGAACAATATCGGCATTGATTGCAAATGCAATTTTGGCGTATATTGTAAGCAGAAAAAGATTCCTGTTTAAAAAACAACTTTCTTTATTCTGGGTAATAACCATGTATGTAAATGGCGGAATGATTCCAACTTTTTTACTGTTTAAAGGACTTCATCTGACAAACAGCTTTTGGGTATACGTAATTCCTGGTATGGTTGGGGCATTTAATATGCTTGTCATGAGAACGTATATGCAGGGAATACCAGAAAGCTTAGAAGAATCTGCGCAATTAGACGGCGCAGGAGATATGACGATATTCGTAAAAATAATATCTCCATTATGTAAACCTGTTTATGCAACAGTGGCACTCTTTTGTGCCGTAGGGCAGTGGAACTCCTGGTTTGATGCAATGTTATATAACCGAATGAGCCAGAATCTGACTACGTTGCAATATGAATTGATGAAATTATTATCTTCTGTAACAAATCAAAGTACATCAGCGGAATCAATGAAAAATGCAGCAGCTTCTGTTACACCAACATCTGTTCGTGCAGCAGCAACCATACTTACGATGCTGCCAATCATATGTCTGTATCCTTTTTTACAGAGATATTTTATTACAGGACTTACCATTGGTGGGGTCAAAGAATAGGAGGCAGGGCATATGAAAAGTGCACAAAAAGAAAGTGCTTTTTCTACTGGCGTGTACCGTAATCTTTTTTTAGAACTAGGCTATTTGCAAAAAGATATTGATATAAAGCTGGAAAGAATATTTCAAACGCTGTTTTACGGGAATGAAGATACCCGGATTTATCATCCAGCGGGAGAAGATATGGGATATATGGAAGACACAGGAAATCATGACGTGCGAACAGAAGGAATGTCTTATGGAATGATGATGTGTGTTCAGATGAATAAGAAAAATGAGTTTGACCGTTTATGGAAATGGACAAAAACGTATATGTATATGAGTAAAGGAGAAAATGCTGGATATTTTGCATGGTCCTGCCAGGTGGATGGCACAAAAAATTCATGGGGACCAGCACCAGATGGGGAAGAATATTTTGCAATGGCATTGTTTTTTGCTTCCAATCGTTGGGGAGATGGCGAAGGTATCTTTTGCTATTCCAAAGAGGCGAAAGATTTATTACATGCATGCATTCACAAAGGGGAAACACCTAATACGGGAAAACCAATGTGGAATACTTCAAATCATTTGATAAAATTTATAACCGATTGTGATTTTTCAGATCCATCTTATCATTTACCTCATTTTTATGAATTGTTTGCTTTGTGGGCTTATGAAGAAGATCAGCAGTTTTTTAAAGAGGCAGCAAAAGCAAGCAGGGAATATTTAAAAAAAGCATGTAATCCAGAGACCGGATTATGTGCGGAATTTGCAGATTATGATGGAACACCAAGAAACTGGGATATAGCGAAAAATGAAAGGCATGACTGGTATTATAGTGATGCTTACCGCACGATTGCAAACATAGGGCTTGATTACCTATGGTTTGCGAAAGATGAGTGGGAAAAAGAAAATGCAAACAAACTACAACAATTTTTCTGTGAAAAAGGTAGTATTTATCGTGTATATGAAACGGATGGCAGGCCAGTGTCTGGAATTGAAGCATTACATCCAATTGCAATCATAGCAACAAATGCGCAAGCAAGTCTGGCTGCAAATGGATCCTATGCAAAAGAGTGTGTCGATATTTTCTGGAATACGCCATTAAGAGAAGGAAAAAGAAGATACTATGATAATTGTCTATATGTCTTTGCATTTCTTGCACTAAGTGGAAATTACAGGATATGGATGAAATAAAATAAGATTTAAGGGGGACATAACATATGAAAGTAAAGAATCCGATTTTGCGAGGGTTTTACCCAGATCCTTCTATCTGCAGGGTGGGAGAGGACTACTATCTTGTAAATTCAAGTTTTGCTTATTTTCCTGGGGTACCCATCTTTCATAGTAAAGATATGGCACACTGGGAACAAATAGGACATGTTTTAGATCGAGAATCCCAGGTACCCTTAGAGAACGTAAAACATTCGAATGGAATTTATGCACCAACAATTCGTTATTACAATGAAACTTTCTATATGATCACAACAAATGTTTCTGCGGGTGGAAATTTCATTGTTACAGCCAAAAGTCCAAATGGCCCATGGTCAGAGCCATACTATTTAGGTGAGCAGGCGCAGGGAATTGATCCAAGCTTATTTTTTGATGAAGATGGAAGTTGCTATTATGTAGGAACCCGTCCAAATCCAGATGGAGTAAGATATAATGGTGACTGGGAAATATGGCTTCAGCAATTAAATTTAAATACAATGCAGTTACAAGGAGAAAGTAAGTACCTTTGGAAGGGTGCATTAAACAGTGTTATCTGGCCAGAGGGACCTCATTTATATAAAAAAGATGGATATTATTATCTGATGATAGCAGAAGGCGGAACAGGACCAAATCACAGTGTTACGATAGCAAGAAGTAACAGGGTAGATGGCCCTTATGAAAACAATCCCAATAACCCTATTTTGACACACAGGCACCTTGGTAAAAAATATCCAGTCACCTATGTAGGACATGGAGATCTTGTCGATGATGGACATGGAAAATGGTATATGGTCATGCTGGCATCAAGGACATTTGAAGGATATACCAATATTGGAAGAGAAACGTTTTTGGCAAAAGTAACTTGGGAAGATGGATGGCCAATTGTAAATGAAGGCGTAGGAAAGCTGGAAGAAATAGTATCATTAGATATTCCTCCAGTGTATACCAAGGAAAAAGAAAGCTGTTATCACTTCTTTCAAAAAGAACTGAATGATTCATTTGTTACACTCAGAAATCCCAAAAAAGATATGTATCAGATATTAGAAGAAGAAGGAATTTTACGCTTACATCTTTTACCTCAGTCCTTAAAAGAATGCAGTAATCCCGCATATCTTGCAGTGAGACAGGAAGAATATTTTTATAAAGCAGCAGCATTTGTGCAATTTCATCCGCAGTATGATTGGGAAGAAGCAGGAATTGCAATCCTACAAAGCAATCTGTATCATGTCCGTTTTGGAATGACGAGGAGTAAAAATGAGATCGCGTTGCGTCTTATATTATGTGAAAATGGACAGGATAAGATTTTAAAAGAAGAGATTTTAGAAGAAGAAAGACTAGAACTAATGATTGTGAACCAAGGACAGAAAGCAGATTTTTTCTATAAAAAAGAAAAAGAATATCATACGTTTTCAAACGATGCGGATTTGCATTTTTTGAGTACAGAAATTGCAGGTGGATTCACAGGATGCACCATTGGAATGTATGCTTCTTCAAATGGAAAAGAAAGTCAAAACCATGCGGATTTTCGCTGGTTTTCCTATGAAAATATAGAACAGGGAATAAGATAAGGAAAGAGAAACGTTTCTTGTTGTATCGAAAAAAGACTGTAAAATGGAGATTGAAATATGGGACGTATACCTGGAATATTTGATATGGATTATCCGGATCCGGATGTAATAAGAGTGGAGCAGGATTACTATATGGTAACAACGACGATGCATTTTATACCTGGATGTGAAATATTACACTCTAAGGATTTGAAGCATTGGGAACATATGGCATTTGTCTATGATTCCTTGGACCACACACAGGCACAAGTACTGGAAAAGGAAGAACAGATATATGGAAAAGGTATGTGGGCGGCTTCCATTCGATATCAGAAAGGAATATTTTATATCTGTTTTGCGGCAAATGACACCCAAAAAACGTATCTTTACACCTCAAAAGATATCAAAGGGCCATGGAAAAAAAGTATAATCGAAGGTTTTTATCATGATGCATCTCTTTATTTTGAAGAGAAAAGAGTCTTTATAATATACGGAAATAAAGATATCTATCTGACAGAATTAAATCAGGATTTATCAAAACCAAAAGAAGGTGGATTGCATAGAAAGCTGATTAGCGATGCGGACAATGAAATATTAGGATACGAAGGATCACATTTTTATAAAATCAAGGATTACTACTATCTGTTTGTAATACATTCCAGTAAAAATGAATGGAAAAGAGTGGAAGCATGTTTTAGGGCAGAGTCTTTAACGGGAGATTTTATTGGGAAAGATGTGTATAACGAGGATAATGGATTTTACAATCAAGGCATTGCGCAGGGGGGGATTGTAGATACCAGTGATGGAAAATGGTATGCTATGCTTTTCCAGGATCGTGGTGCAGTCGGAAGGCTTCCTGTGTTAGTACCTGTTTTATGGGAAAATGATTTCCCAGTATTTCAAAAACCCTGTGATATAAGATTGCAAAAGGAAGAGAACAATGCAGAACGCTTAAGTGAAAAAGTACTCGTAGGGGATGATGATTTTCGGTGGAATTTGAATTTACAGGGGGTCTGCAAACCGAATCATTTCTGGCAGTGGAATCACGAGCCCGATGCAAAAAACTGGTTTGTTGACCGATCAGAAGGCGGGTTAACCATAACGACAGATAAAATCTCCAAAAATCTCCTGCAGGCTCAGAATACACTTACCCAGCGGATGTCATATCCGAAATGTGAAGCATATGTAACCATCGCTGCATCCAAAATTGAAAATGGAGACTATGCAGGAATCGCTGCATTTGCAGGAAGTTATGGAATGATAGCCATAACAAAAGAAAATGGGAAAAGCTATATAAGCATGCAGACCTATGAAACAGACAAAATGAATGTTGGTGATTTAAAATATTACAGTAAAGAAGCCTTAGAACATGAAAGAATAAGAATATTTGAAACAACCGTTCAATTAAAATTAGAAGTGGATTTTTCAAACCAAATGGATACATCCAAGTTTTCTTATTGGGAAAATAATAGATGGAACAGGATTGGAATTACACATAAACTGTATTTTCAGCTGGATCATTTTTGTGGTTGTAGATTTGCACTCTTTCATTATGCGACAAAAACGATAGGCGGAGCTGCAACTTTTCATGAATTTTGCAGAAATGATGAATGAAATTATTTTAAATAGACAAATAGATAAAAATAATGCAAAAATTTGCACTTTTTGACACTAGAAATCTGTTCAAAAGGAGGTTCCTGTTATATACTTTAGTCATGGTTAAATTCAAAGGAAACGGAAGGTATATACATGGGGATTTCAGATGAGACGAGACGATTTACAAAACGCTTTGATGAAACGGAAAGTGAACTGCTGATTTTAACAGGAGCTATTGGACAAGGTGCAGGCAAAGGCGGGAAAGATGTTTTGTGGACAGCCTCTGTTGGAATCATAGCATTTCTTGATGTTAACAGCAAAGAATTAGTTACCCAAAAAGCAACTTTAAAATGGCTCGCAACGGAGGAAGATAAAGGTAGAAACTGGATTCATTCTTTTGAACAGCTTTGCATTTACCGGGTTTTAGTGAAAAAAACTCTGCAATATGAAGACACGATAGAAGATGGCGCACCTCAGATTTTAGAATTCATGCTCTTAGAGGTTCTAAAAAAAGAAGAAAATGAACAGCTTTTTGCTGTGAAAGAAGCATATTTAAAACCAGTGATTTTAGAAGATGAGATAGCACATGCTTTAACTTTGGAACGTGCATTTTCAAATTTTGAAGGTGCAATAACCTGGATGGAACATGATTGTAATTTGTTTTTAGATACGGATGAAGTCGGTTGCGAAAGTGCTAAAAGTGCCATAAAAACGTTTCACTGTCTGATGAGAAATATGAAAATCTGGGATGATAAAATGAAAACGTTTGCGGCACAGGAATTAACAGAGTCTGCAAATGACTGGCAGGAAGAAGCAAAAACACAGCTGACACAAGAAGATTTTAAAAAGCGCATGGTAATTCGTGAACTATCCATTTGTCTGGAAGGGAAATTTGAAGTATATGCTTCGGATGATGATATGTTTTTTGGACATGTGATCATTGTTAGTGGAAATATTAACGCTGGCATCGAAGATGCTTATATCGCAGGATAATGATTACGGGTATATACATACAAATGAGTCTGAAACCATGCACTCAGGTATGAGCTGCAGACAGATATAGTTTCAAAAAACCTCATAAAAGGACCGATTTTTTATGGTAAAGATGAGCAGAGTATTATGAGAAAATGCGCTTAGGCATTCTATAATAATAGAAAAACATCCAAAAATGTGTAATAAATCATGTTTTTAGATGTTTTTTTCATGAAAAATTTATAATTTTTTTCTCTTATTTCATAAGATTTTTTTTGATTCGTGTTATAATCGTACTAGATATATTTAGTTTAGGAGTAAAACATGAAATTAAAAACAAGACTTATTATTTCGTTTTGTATCATTATATTTGTGCCGATATTCTTAACAGGAATCGTATTTATCGGATTTCGAACGTATCAGATGAAAGATATGGAGCAAAATTATGGTATTGCGTCAAAGGATTATAATTATTTGACCAATTCTTTACAGCTTTTAAATCGATTTACAAATACAGATTTCCTTTCCATTAAGAAAACAGCAGAGAAAAATCCCGCAAAGTTAAAAGATACAGCATATTTAGACAAAATCAACCAGAGCCTGAAAGAAAAACATACATATCTGATTGTCCGCAAAGATGCACAGATTATTTTTCAAGGAGATCCGGATGATACCGATGTATTAAAGGAACTGCCACAGTATCAGGGAGAGGCAGTCTCAGAAGATTCTGGAGTTTATATTGATGGGGACGAACAGGCACTTTTAAAACAGGTAGATTTTACATTTCCAGATGGCAGCAATGGAACTGTATTCATGATTATTTCTGCGCAGCAGGTGTTACCTGAAATAAAGGAAATTCTGCTGGATATGGTAATATCCATTATGCTTATTTTGATTTTTACTGCGGCAATGATGACTGTATGGATATATAAAGGAATTATAACTCCGATTAAGAATTTACAGGCTGCAACACAGAATATCAAAGAAGGGAATTTGGATTTTACAATTTCAGCTTCTAACAAAGATGAAATCGGAGATTTGTGTGAGAATTTTGAACAAATGCGAAAGCGCTTAAAGGATTCTGCAGAAGAGAAATTGGAAAACGAAAGAGAAAACAGAGTTCTAATCAGTAATATTTCCCATGATTTAAAGACACCAATCACTTCTATTAAAGGTTATGTAGAAGGAATTATGGATGGTGTTGCAGATACACCGGAAAAGGTAGACCGTTATGTAAGAACCATATATAATAAAGCAAATGAGATGAATACATTAATCAATGAACTAACACTGTATTCCAAGATTGATACCAATAAAATACCTTATAATTTTAAAAAATTAAGAGTGTGGGATTATTTTAATGACTGCATAGAAGAAATTGGTCTTGATTTGGAAGCAAAAGAAATTGGTCTTTCTTACTATAATTATGCAGATGATGATGTTACAATTATTGCAGACCCAGAACAACTGACAAGAGTCATTCACAACATTGTTGGGAACTCTGTAAAATATCTGGACAAAGACAAGGGACTTATTAATATCCGAGTCAAGGATGTAGGCGATTTCATTCAGGTTGAAATAGAAGATAACGGGCGTGGAATTGCTTCAAAAGATTTGCCATATATATTTGATCGTTTTTATCGAACCGATGCTTCCAGAAATTCTTCTACCGGAGGAAGCGGTATCGGGCTTTCCATTGTGAAAAAGATTATTGATGACCACGGCGGTAAAATATGGGCAACAAGCAAAGAAGTTACAGGTACAATCATGTACTTTGTCATAAGAAAATACCAGGAGGTACCGAATGAGTAAAATATTAATCGTAGAAGATGAATTAGCAATTGCAGAATTAGAAAGAGATTATTTGGAATTAAGTGGATTCGAAGTAGAAATTGAGACAACCGGCGAAGTAGGATTAAAAAGAGCGTTGCAGGAAGACTTTGATATGTACATTCTGGACTTGATGTTGCCAGGTATGGATGGATTTGAAATCTGCAAAAAAATCCGTGAAGAGAAAAACATCCCTATTTTAATGGTATCTGCGAAAAAAGATGACATTGATAAAATAAGAGGACTTGGACTTGGAGCGGATGACTATATTACAAAACCATTTTCACCAAGTGAACTCGTAGCAAGGGTAAAAGCTCATCTTGCCAGATACGAAAGACTGATTGGAAGTTCTGCTCAGGAAAATGATATGATTGAAATCCGTGGAATCCGTATTGATAAAACAGCAAGACGTGTATGGATCAACGAAGAAGAGAAACAATTTACGACAAAAGAATTTGATTTACTTACCTTTTTAGCACAAAATCCAAATCATGTATTTACAAAAGAAGAACTATTCCGTGAAATATGGGATATGGAGTCTATTGGTGATATTGCAACCGTAACGGTTCATATCAAAAAGATTCGTGAAAAAATAGAATTGGATACAGCAAAACCACAATATATTGAAACAATCTGGGGAGTTGGATACCGTTTTAAATTATAACGAGCAGATTGCAAATAAAAAAGCAGATATCCTATGATATCTGCTTACTTTTATGCGAGCTATTTTCAGAAAAAATATTACCAAGTTAGGATTGGAAATGGTTTCTGAGACATATGTAGTTAATCACGAAGTGGGTATCCTTGAGAATCTTTATCAATTTTCCCGGCAAGAATCATGATACCTTCCACCATTCCCCATATATACATGCCCAAGAAAAGGAACCATCCAATAATGAGACAGAAAGTCAGAATGCCTAAGAGGGTAAGGCCAATCTGAAGAAAGGCTCTTTCGGTGTATCCTAAGTAAAAATTGTGAACTCCGAAGCCGCCCAAAAAGACACCTAAAAGTCCAGCTGTTAATTTTGACTTTGCATTTGGATATTCAGTAGCGTTAGGAAGCAAAGACACACCACAGCTTAAACAAACAGTACTATTAGGAGGTACAGGATTACCACAGTTTGGACAAAAATTATGTCCCTGACCTTTTGGACAACCACATCTGACGCAGATGACAGCCTGTTCTGCTTTGTATGAATCACCGCAGTTTCTACAATACATGAAAATCTCCTCCTCGAAACATATAATTAAGTTCTTAGCTTTTATCATAGCATTTTTGCAAAAGACTGTAAATACTAAGGAAAGAGAATCAATAACAATAAATAGCAAAAATAATCAATAAGTAGCAAAAAAAATCGAAATAATAAATAGCAAAAGAAGTATGAAAAGGAATCCATATGAATGTAGATTTTTCTAATAATATAATTTTTGAAGATAAGGATGTACTGGTATGTAAAAAAGAAGCAGGAATGCCAGTTCAGACCCAAAAAAGTACACAACAGGATATGATAAGCCTACTTATGAATTACCGGAAAATGAAAAAAGAAGATACCTATATTGGATTAATTCACAGATTAGACCAGCCAGTAGAAGGAATCATGGTATTTGCAAAAAGTAAAAAGGCGACAGAAGATTTATCAAAACAGATTCGAGAGCATATGATGGATAAACAGTATTATGCTGTTTTAAACGGAATTTTAGAGAAGAAAGAGGGAACTTTAGAAGATTATCTTTTAAAGGATGGAAAAACCAATCTCTCAAAAGTAGTTTCCAAACAGACAAAAGATGCAAAAGAAGCCAGACTTTTTTATGAAAAAATAGCAGAGAAAGAGAATAAAACATTAGTGAAAATAAAATTGGAAACAGGAAGACATCATCAGATCCGAGTTCAGTTTTCACACATGGGATATCCTCTTTTTGGCGATAGCAAATACGGTGCTGAGAAAGTGGAAGTCTACATGCCGCTTGCATTATGCTCTTATAAAATTGGTTTTGTTCATCCAATAACGAAAAAAAGCATGGAATTTGAACTTAAGCCAGAGGGAAAAGGATTTGCAGAGTTTCTGGAATATTTTTCATAAACTATATTTTTGTGATTTGTAAAGTGGAAATTAATTGAAAAAGCACAAAATGAAAAAGCACAAAATGAAAAAGCACAAAATGAAAAAGCACAAAATGAAAAAGCACAAAATGAAAAAGCATAAAAAATAGAAAAGCATAAAAAATAGAAAAGCATAAAAAATAATAGAAAAGCAAAAATAAAAAGACACGGAATAAAAAAGCAAAATAAAATGAAAAAACATATAAAAATATCCCCCCGGGTAGCTTGTGGAACGAAACAAATATGCGTACACTATCAATAGTGTTAAAAATAAGTGATAGACATGAGGAGAGTACGTTATGCATATTCCAGATAATTATTTGAGTCCGGCAACATGTGCGGTTATGGGTGTTGCAATGATTCCGGCATGGAAAGTATCCATTCAAAAAATCAGACAGGAAATTCCAAAAGAAAAAATGGCATTTTTAGGTGTTGGAGCTGCTTTTTCTTTTTTAAGTATGATGTTTAATATACCACTTGCAGGCGGAACGACAGGCCATGCAGTTGGAGGAACGCTAATTGCCATTTTAGCAGGGCCATACGCAGCTTGTATATCTGTAACAATGGCACTATTTATACAGTGTCTGATGTTTGGTGATGGCGGTGTCCTTGCATTTGGAGCAAATTGTTTTAATATGGCATTTGTATTGCCTTTTGTAGGATATTTTGTGTATACACAGGTGAAACGTTATTGGAAAGGAAAGTATGGAGAACAATTTGCAGCAGGTTTTGGCTCATACATTGGAATTAATGCAGCAGCGTTTTGTGCAGCAGTAGAATTTGGTATACAACCATTGCTGTTTAAGAACGGAGCAGGAAATCCACTCTATTGTCCATATCCACTCTCGGTTTCCATACCAGCTATGATGATTGGGCATCTGACAGTATTTGGAGCAGCTGAAGTTGTTTATACAGTTGCAGTATTAGGATTTATGAAAAAAGTGAATAAAGATACTAATTATACAAAAGTGAAACACACCAGCAAAGCAGTATATGCATTACTAGCAGCTCTTATTGTATGTACGCCATTAGGTCTGCTTGCAGCAGGCACAGCCTGGGGAGAGTGGGGAAGTGATGAAATTGCCTCAGTCGTTTCCAAAGGAAGTACACTTGGATTTATCCCGGAAGGGATGAAGCATGGATTCAATTATCGGGCGCTCTTTTCGGATTATGTAATTGCAGGAATGCCCGCATGGATTGGATATATGATATCTGCAATTATAGGAACAGCAATTGTGATTATTTTATTTAAGATAATCAGCACATTTATGAAAAACAAGGTAGAGTTTGATTTATGATACAAAATGATATTCCAGATTGGCTAAAGCAGACGCAGCAATATACGCCGCAAAAGGATAAAAATAAATTTATTGAAAAAACCCAGAATGGTCTTCTTCGCATTTTGGCAAAAATAAAAATGCAATCGGAGTTTGGAGGGAAGAAGATTCCCTCTCCTGCGATTGCACTTTTTGTCTTATTTGAAATGATTTTTCTTACAGTTCTTTCAAAAAATCTGCAATTTGTTTTTTTGTTGCTTGGTATACTTATTGTATATCTTGCTTTTTTCCCTGCAAAAATGATCCGAAATATTATTCTTGAAGTATGTTCGGGCGTTACATTTGCATTTTTCTTCTCGCTGCCAGCATATTTGATGGGAAATCATTACACAATGCAGCAACTTGTTTTAAAAACTGCGGTGACAGTCTGCAGTGTTGCCATTTTTACTCATCGGATACCGTTTTATCGCCTAAGTCATACACTGAGTAAGACTCCATTATCGGATACCATCTTATTTATTTTTGATATTACGTTAAAATATTTAGTGGTATTAGGCAGAATCTGTACGTATATGACAGAAGCATTGAAACTTAGATCCATAGGACATAACCGGAAAAAACAAAATACCGCAGCCGGGATATTAGGCGTTACTTATTTAAAGTCACAAGCGATGTCAAAGGAGATGTATCAGGCAATGGCATGCAGAGGTTTTGATGGAACGTATCAGTCATATGGGAAACATAAATGGATAATAAATGATGCGGCTTTACTCGTAGCGGGTGTATTGATTTTAGTGGTTTTTATTGTCTTGTAAGAAATAACAGGCATTTGCAAAACTCATTATGGATTAAATTTAAAAGTGAATATTACAAAAAGAAAGCTTAAGTGCAGTGGAAAGTCACCATTCTTTTGGTAAAGTCACCCAATATATGAAATGTTTTACATAGTTTCGCAATTATCTATATTGTTATTTAAAAGAGCAGGAGAAAAATGTATGATTGATTTAAAAGATATTTGTTTTGCCTATGATTCCTTCTTGGCATTGCGGCATATAGATTTAACGATAGCTGACGGAGAAACAATCGTATTAGAAGGGCCAAATGGATGTGGGAAATCAACCTTGATTCGTATTTTAAATGGTCTTGAATTTGCAACACAGGGAGCATATTTTTTTGAAGGCGAGAAAATTGACAAAGACTTCATGAAGCAGGAAACGCATGCAAAAAGCTTTCATCAAAAAATCGGATATGTATTTCAAAATCCAGATATTCAGCTATTTTGCCCAAGTGTAGAGGAAGAAATCGCATTTGGACCCATGCAGATGGGATTAAGTAAAGAAGAAGTTGATCAGAGGGTGGAAGATTGTATCAAACTTCTTTCAATTGAACATTTAAGAAACCGTCCGTCTTTTTATCTTAGTACAGGCGAAAAGAAGAAGACAGCACTGGCAAGTGTTTTATCTGTAAATCCCAAAGTCCTGATTTTAGATGAACCGCTGAGTGGTCTGGATGAAGAGTCAAAAGAATGGCTTACAGAGTTTTTACTAGATTTAAAAAAAGCTTCAAAAACAATGATTATAGCAACGCATGACCATACATTTGCAACTTTGGTGGCAGACAGAATTATTCGGATCAGCAAAGATCATGCATTATTATGATTGATAAATCGTATCTGCTTTTATGATAAAAACAGATTTATATAAAATATGAAATTTATAAATATATAATTTAGAAGCATGTAATATAAAAGCATATATTATAAACACATGTAATATAAGCATATCTAGTATAAAAACAGACTTTGACAAAAGAGATTCTTCAGTCAAAGTCTGTTATTTGTTTTACATAATAATTTTTCTTGGATATTTCATACGAATTTTATCTAAAATGTTCTGGTCTGGTTCAAAAGATAAAATCTCCATAGAAGAACCATGTCGATATACAGCATCGTATATTTTATGATCGGGTTCATTTGCAGAGGCATCCACATGTTTGCAATCTTTGTTTTGATAATAAGAGTTTAATTCGCCACTGCCTTTTGGAGCAATGATCATAAGCTCTTCCATATCAATTTTGGCAACTTTTTTTCTTCTCCGTTTTGCTTTGATTTTATCTATAGCAAGTTCGCCTTCGATGTAGGTATACTCAAATTCAGTTTCTGCGGAGAACATTGCAAAATATGCACCAACACCCAGTAAAATTGTAGGGAATAATAGAATTGGACTTAAAAATAGTGACGCTAGTAAGGCAATAACGGTAAGAACGATGAGCAGATACTTTACAAATAGCTGCGCATAAGAACTTTTTCGTTGAATCATAACAGTGTTTTCAAAAATACTCATAGTAAAAATCCCTTCTCTGATAAATTAGTTTATCTTTAAATTATATTACGTTTTCCTATAATATTCTAGTAAAACTGAATGTTTTTTATTGAAATTTCATAAAATAACTCAAAAGTAACACGAGGAATTTCAAAAAATATTCCGATATAAAAGGTCTGCGAAATTCGACCAGGTACGAAAATGCGAAGCTTTCTGATATCCATGTTCAGCAATCGAGGCCGCCGCGGTTAAATCCGACTGAAGTGTGGTTATGGATTTTGCAAGAGAAGATAAGTCATTTAAGTTATAAAAGACTATATCTTTCTCATGAATAAACTGTTCCTTTAGACAGACGCTTTCATCGGTTATGGTCACACAGTGATTGAGCATAGCCGAAAAAATGCGGTCGTGTGTTCCGTTTTTGAAATTGGGCATAAGATTTAAGACCATTTTGCTGTCTGCCATGAGCGCAAATGTATCGAAAAAGGGAATGCTTTTTTTCACAGTTAAATATGGACTATTATAAAAAGAAGCCCCTTCCCAGCCATGCCCGCAGATCGTAAGTGGAAATTTTCCTTTTAGAAGAAATGAAAGAACTTCTTCCCGCTGATAGGAACGCACATAGGTATCAGCTAAAAAATAGGCCTGCAGATGTAACGGAAAATTTTCAAAAATAAGACTCGTTGTATCTGGTGCAAGCTTTTTAGCCGCACCTTCTATTGTCAGTGAGGAATCTTTTAAAAGCAAGTCAATGATATTTCTGGTATCAGCAGCTAAAAATGGAGGGGTATTTGAAATTGCAGTAAATACTTCCTTTGAAGGCGTATAAGTTCCAGTAAATAAAAGCTCAGTAGAACGTTTTTTATAAGGAATGACGGGTGTATGAGTCTCGCCGGTCATAAACAGCACATGTACAGATCTAATATGCGGATAATAAGTACTGATATAGGCTTTATGATTATAATCCAGACAGATTACATGAAAGTTTCTTAAGGTTTGTTTTAACATATCGTGATGGTATAGGGGATGATCTAAAATTATGTCATAAAAAGGGGCATTGATGTGATCTAAAAAATAGGTATCATCGTCCATTTTTAATTTAGGAAGATCGGAATTAAAATCAATTATGGCATCAAAGGAGCACTCAAGGAGTCGTTCTAAATTTTCCAAGGGTTCTTTTTCAATATCAAAAAAATAAAGCATACAGTCTTTTTTTTGAAATTGTAAAGCAATCGAATCAATAAAATAGGAATAAGAATTATAACAAACAGATTTTAATTTAAAAAAAAGTATATTTTTCATAATAGACCTCCAGCAAGGTAATAAGTTCTTCTAAAAAGCATAGCATAAGAAAAAAGGATTTGCTATACTAAAACAAAGACTACCCACCAGATAATAGAAAAAAAGGGAGGAAAATAAGATGGCACAAAAAACAAACTGCGATTCCTGCAGTAATTATATATATGATGAAGACGAAGAATGCTATTTTTGTGATATTAATTTGGATGAAGACGAGATGGCAAGATTTATGTTGAATCAGACCTTTGAATGTCCGTATTTTCAATTGGATGATGAATATAAAATTGTGCGTCATCAAATGTAAATAGGCGTTTGCGAAACTCATTTCATACAAATTTTTAAAGTGAATATTACCAACAGAAGGCTCCAATGCGGTGGCAAGTCGCCATTCTTTTGGTAAATTCACCTAATATATCAAGTTTTTTGAATAGTTTTGCAATTACCTGATCAAATGTAAATAAAATACAGGAGGGAAATATGAGGTTTTTTCATTTATCAGATTTGCATATTGGAAAGCAGTTATATAATTACAGCTTAATAAAAGAACAGGAAGCAATTTTAAATCAGATCGTTGCTGCGGCAGAAGATGAAGTAAAAAATAGAACGCTGGATGCAATTTTAATTTGCGGGGATATTTATGATAAATCAGTTCCTTCAGCGGAAGCAGTATCTTTATTTGATATATTTCTTACAAAATTAAACCGCATAGAGCCTCAAATTCCACTGTTTATCATTGCAGGGAATCATGACTCAGGAGAAAGACTGGATTATGGTGGCAATATTTTATGCAATAATCAGATTTATTTCTCTGGGCTACCCCCAAAAACAAAAACGGAATATTTAAGAAAAGTGACTTTAAAAGATGCGTTCGGGGAAGTGAATTTTTACATGCTTCCTTTTATGAAACCTTTTTTTGTACGTAATGTGATGGCAGATGAAGAGACAAATATGAGCTATGAAAAAGCGGTAATAGAAATTTTAAAGAGAGAAGAAATTGATGATACAAAGAGAAATGTACTGCTTGCACATCAGTTTTTTGTTGCTGGCGGAAAGAATCCACAAACGAGTGATTCTGAAATAAAAATGCTTGGTGGAATCGATTCGGTGGACGTAGGCGCTGTAAAAGAGTTTGATTATGTGGCACTTGGTCATATTCATAAACCGCAGGCAATGGGAATGCAAAAAATCAGATATTGCGGAACACCTCTTGCATATTCATTGAGTGAAGAAAATCAGCTAAAATCAATTACTGTAGTAGATCTTTTTGAAAAAGAAAAAGAACCTTTCATAACAACGATTCCATTAGAACCTATACATCATGTGCGTTCCATTAAGGGAACGTTAGAAGATGTTTTAAAGCAGGCATCGGTTGAGGGAGCAGAAGACTATATCAGCATAACTTTAACGGATGAGATAGATCCATATCGTCCGAAGGAGAGACTGGAGGAAGTTTTTCATCATATTCTTGAAATCCGTGTAGATAATAACAGAACAAGAACAATATTATCCTTAGAGGAAAAAGAAGTGGAGCTAAGTGAGCCATACGAGGTGTTTGAAGATTTTTTTGAAGATATGATGCGCCGCGAAATGTCCTTAGAAGAACAGGATTATATAAGAAAATTAATAAACGAGGTCAAGGAGGCATAATATGAAACCAATACAACTGACAATCAGTGCATTTGGTTCTTATGCAAAGGAAACCTGCATTGATTTTAAAAATCACACAAGTGGTGTTTTTTTGATTACAGGAGATACTGGTTCAGGAAAAACAACAATATTTGATGCGCTGACTTATGCACTATATGATGAAACAAGTGGTGGAAACCGTGATGGTGGAATGATGAGAAGTCATTATGCGGCTTCTTCGGATGAAACCTATGTACAGTTTACCTTTGAATATAAAAAAGACACATATACCATTCGCCGGAACCCAGAATATTCCATTGAAAAAACTTACAAGAATGGGAAAATTGCAACCGTAAAGGTGGCTTCTAAAGTGGAACTTATTTTAGCAGATAACACACCTTTTTTAGGAAAAAAAGTAGAGACGGATGCTAAAATCGTTGAAATTATCGGACTGACGAAAAAACAGTTTACGCAGATCGTAATGATTGCGCAGGGAGATTTTTTAAAGCTTTTGTATACAAAAACAGAGGAACGAAAAGATATTTTCTCTAAGATTTTTCATACAGAATTTTATGCAAAAGTTCAGGAAAGTTTAAAGCAGAGAGCTTTTGACGTATCAGATCAACTCTTGGAAAATGAAAGAGCTATCCGCCAGGAACTGGAAAAAGTACAGTTTTACAAAATAAATTCTTCATCAGAAAATCAAATAGAAGCGAAGAAATCAGAAGATGAGAGTAAGCCTTTATCAGTAGAAAATCCAGAATCAGAGGAGAATCAGCAATCGGAAGAAGATTCAAATTTGATTTCAGAAGAAGCAGTATATGCTTCCTATCTGGATAGAAAAATTTTGCCATTTGAAGAGATAACAGATTTTTTAGAAAACTATATGGATTCATTACATACGAAAGAAATTGTGGAAAAAGAATCCTATACACGATTTTTAGAGCAATGGCAAAAGATTAGCCTGCAGTTTGATCAGGCGAAAGAGACGAATCATTTATTAGAACAAAAAGACCAGACAAAGCAAAGGCTGGAACAAACAAGCGCTGTATATGATACGTTTTTGAAAGAAGAACAAGAACTGGAAAAGCAAAAAGATGAATTACTTCCAAAACTGATTGCATTTTTAGCAGATGCAGAAAAATCCATGGGACTTTTTTTGAAACTTGAAGAAATAAAAGAAAAAGAAAAAAGTGCGCAGAAAGTTCAAAAACAAAGACAAAACGAGTTAAATGAGAATAAAAATGGAATTGGAAATTTAAAAGAAGAACTTTTAAAACTGGATGAAAAGATAAAAGAAAGAGAGCAGGCACCTGTTTTACAGGTGTTAGCAAGTGAAGAAGAAACAAAACAGCAGCAGATTATTTTGGATATGAAAGAATTAGCTCTATATTATAAAAAATATCAGCAGCAAAGCGAAGTAGTAACACGCTCTGGCAGCGATATGTTACAAAAGCAGGAAAAAGCAAAGCATGCACTGACACAGTATGAAACACATTACTCTATCTTTCTGACAGAACAGGCAGGTATTCTGGCAAAAGATTTGAAAGAAAATATGCCATGCCCAGTATGCGGTTCCACACATCATCCTGCACTTGCACAAATATCTCATCAGGAAGTCACACAATCTGCGTTAGAACAGGAAAAAGAAGAGGCAGATGCACAATCAAAAGAACGGGAAACGTCTGTTCATTATTTCCAGCAGCAGAAAGAAATTCTAAAAAGTAACGAAGAAATCATGCAAAAACAATCCATACGCTGTTTGCAAAAAGAGATTGAACTCACTGAAAATACAAAAAATGAATTAAACACACTTTACAGCAGGCAAAAAGAACTTTTAGAAGAAGTTCATAAAAGAAAAGAGCTTTATGATATACAAAAGCAGGAGCTTTCTGATTTCTTAAAGGATAAGCAAAAGAAACAGACGCTGCTTGAACAATCTGAAGAAAGTGCTGAGGATATACAAAAACAATGCTATGAAGCCAATCTTGCAGTTGCAGACGTACAAAAAGAAATGGAACTTTTAATAAAAGCATTGCCAGAAGAAGAAAAAGAGATTTTACAGGAAAAAATAAAAGAGGCAGCACAAAAAAGAGATTTCATAACCAGACAGTATCAGGAGAAAAAAGAAAAATTGCAGAATATGTTTGCTTCTATGCAGCAGTTGAAAGGCAATTTTGCTTCTTTGGAAAAACAGTGTGAGCATAAACAATTACAGGATATGAATCTGATAGCACAGCAAAAAGAAGCCGTGAAAGAAAAACTTGATTTTCATCAAAAAAATGTAACAAATATCAATGCTGCTATCCAGCTAAATCAGCAGATTTTTGAAGCGTTTTCAAAATATCGGAAAAAGTTTGAAAAATTTCAAAAAGAGGATGCCATTGTTTCTGCATTAAGTAAAGCAGCCAACGGAAGAATCAGTGGTGAAATCAAACTGGATCTAGAAACGTATGTTCAAAGGCAGTTTTTCAGACAAATTCTTGTGAGGGCAAACAAAAGACTCTCTGTGATGACCCGAAACCAGTTTATATTGCAGTTAAAAGAAGAACAAAGCAGTGGAAAAACGAAAAATGAAGGACTGGACATGTCGGTATACAGTCTTGTAACCGATACGACAAGAGATGTTAAAACCTTATCAGGGGGAGAGGCTTTTATGGCAGCCTTATCACTTGCACTAGGTTTAGCAGATATTGTACAGGCAAATGCAGGTTCGATTCATTTAGACATGATGTTCATTGATGAAGGCTTTGGTTCGCTAGATGATGCTTCCAGAGATCAGGCAATAGAAGTATTAAATGAACTGGCAGAGGATAATCGTTTAATTGGAATCATTTCCCATGTAAGTGAATTAAAAGAAAGAATTGATCATAAACTTTTGATTGAGAAGACACAAAAAGGCAGTGTAGCAAAATGGAATGAAAAGTGCTAGAATAAAATTTGCTTTAAATAGAACAGTAAAACAACTGGGATGAGTACAAGTGAGGTAGTTGATATGGATAAATCACAGTGCCCGATTGGTGTATTTGATTCGGGTGTGGGAGGAATCAGTGTTTTAAGAGAATTGGTAAAAGTTTTACCAAAGGAAGATTTTATTTATTTTGGAGATTCAAAGAATGCACCATATGGAGCAAAAAGTTTAGAAGAAGTGCAAAAGCTTACAGTAGAAAATATTGACATGCTGGTGGAAAAAGAAGGCGTAAAAGCAATTGTTGTAGCATGTAATACGGCGACGAGTGCAGCAATCACTCTCTTGCGTGAAAAATATAAGAACATGCCTGTTATTGGGATAGAACCGGCATTAAAACCAGCGGTACTTTCAACGCAAAATGCGCGTGTCCTTGTAATGGCAACACCCATGACCATTCAGGAAGAAAAATTTCATCAATTGATGGAACATTATAAAAAACAGTCTACAATTTATCCACTTTCCTGTCCGGGACTTCCGGAATTGGTGGAAGCAGGAAAACTGGAAGGGCAAGAAGTACAAGATACTTTAAAATTCTTGTTAGAACCATATATTGGGAAAATAGATGCTATTGTTTTAGGCTGCACACATTATCCTTTTTTAAAAAAAGAGATTTCTTCGCTGGCAGGAGAGCAGGTAAAGCTGTTTGATGGAAGCTACGGAACAGCAAAAGAAGTAAAGCGAAGACTCATAGAATATAAGCTCATAAATGCAGTTCAAAAACAAGGGTATGTATCGATTCAAAACAGTTTGGAAAATGATATAGTTGCAAAATTGGGCGAGACATTGTTTTATCAATTAGATGACAAAAGTAAAAGTATGTAAATAAAAAAGTAAAAGTATAGAAATAAAAAAGTAAAAGTATGGAAATAAAAAAGAAAAGATAAGTTTTAAGCAAAAGAAAAACAGATATCTATGAATCATCTTTGCCAGAAATGGAAAGGGAATTCTTAGGTATCTGTTTTTGCTTGTAAATTATAAGTCTTTGAAGGGCTCTTTTGATAGTGGAAGTGTAAAAATAAATTCAGTTCCAACACCTTCAGTACTGATAACATTAATATTTTCTCCGTGAGATAAAATAATTTCTCTTACAATAGAAAGACCTAATCCGGTTCCCCTTTTATCTTTTCCACGGGAAAGATCTGTTTTATAAAAACGTTCCCAGATTTTGTTTAAGCTGTCTTTTGGAATACCGATACCACAATCTTTTACAGACACAAAGACTTTTTCATTTTTTTCGGTAGTTTCTAAAGTGATTTTTGCATCGGGATGGCTGAATTTTATTGCATTATCAATTAAATTATAAATAACCTGCTCAATTTTACTCATGTCAGCTTTTACAAATAAGGTTTTACCAGATAAAATCAGTTCGAATGAAATACGTTTTTCCTTGCAACGTCCTTCAAAAGTCAATGCTGTCATTCGGATTACATGATTGATATCAAAATGATTGGCATCTAGTATTGTCTTTCCGTGGGAACCATATTTGTTTAATTCCAACAGACTGTTTGTTAGTTTGTTGAGGCGTTCTGTTTCAAATAAAATAATGTTTAAATATTTATCCTGCAATTCACGAGGAATTGTTCCATCTAAAATTGCTTCAAGATAACCTTTGATGGAAGTAAGTGGTGAACGAAAATCATGGGATACATTGGAAACAAACTTTCGTTGATCTTCTTCAATGGTATTCATCTCATTTGCCATATAATCAACCGATGCAGCCAAATAACCGATTTCGTCAGAAGAATGAAGATTGATTTTAGTGGAAAAATTTCCATCGGCATATTGAGCCGTAATTTTTGCGATTTTTTGAATCGGTTGAATGACAAGCCAGATAAACAAAAGCAAAAAGAAAAACACGCAAAGGTAAATCAAAACAAATGTGATATAGGTAACATTTAATAAAGTATAGCTCTCTTCATTGATATCACTGATTGGCTTATGAATTAAAATATATCCCCGCACTTTATAATTCACGCTGATAGGAGAAAAAACACTTAGATAAGGTTTTTTAAAATGATCATAAAATTTACCAATGAGATAATACTGGTTGCCAAAATCTGTGATATTAAAATTTTTAATTTTTTCATGCTGGTCTGAATCGGGTTCATCTGCGGAATTAACAAGCATTTGACCTTTTGGACCAACAAACCATATTTCTGCCTGCGAATATTTGGATAAAGTTTCAAGCTGTGATTGTAAATCATCAATCGTTAATTCATCACTGTAATATGCCTGCGCATAATTACTGGAAATGGAATTCGCTTCTCGATATAAATTTCCTGCTGTCTGGGATATGGTATATGTTGTCTGCATTTTCTGAGAGACCGTAGAAACAAGGATAAATCCAATCACGCCAAGAAGCAAGTAGGCGAAAAATAATTTTATATAAAGCGTCTTTTTCATGATTTACGACTTTACCTCGAATTTATACCCTATGCCCCAGACAGTGGCAAGGCTCCAGTTTGCATTATCTTTTATCTTTTCACGAAGTCTTTTTACATGAACATCGACAGTTCTTGTATCTCCAATATATTCGTATCCCCAGATATGGTCGAGTAATTGTTCCCTTGTGAAAACCTGATTTGGAGAGGAAGCTAAAAAGTATAACAGCTCAAGTTCTTTGGGAGGCATCTCAACAGCCTGCTCATGATAAAGAACAGAATAATTCGATAAATTAACGACTAAGTCAGGATATGTAACACATTTTAAATCAGATGGAATAGTATCTTTTTTCATTGGCTGATAGCGTCTGAGAACAGCTTTTACTCTAGCAACCAGCTCTTTTGAGTCAAATGGTTTCATCATATAATCATCTGCACCAAGCTCAAGCCCTAAGACTTTATCAAAAATTTCACCTTTGGCAGATAGCATGATAATTGGGACATTTGCCTTGCTCCTGACTTCACGGCATACCTGATATCCATCCATTCCAGGAAGCATAAGATCAAGTAAAATAAGATTTGGGGAATACGTTTGAAACAGTTTAATCGCATCTTCCCCATCATTTACAATTTGTGTATCAAAACATTCTTTGGTTAAATAAAGGGAAATTAATTCCGCAATATTATTATCATCATCAACAATTAATATTTTTTGCTTTGCAGCCATTTGAAATCCTCCTTATTGAAATTCAGCAATTGTAACACCAGCGTCTCCTTCTCCGTACTCTCCGAGATGATAAGACTTTATATGATTTTGCCGTTTTAAGTGATTCCATACGGCAGTTCGAAGAGCGCCAGTTCCTTTTCCATGAACAATACGGACACTTGGAAGGCGCGAAAGATAAGCATCATCTAAATATTTGTCTAAAACAGCAATCGCTTCATCGGTTGTTTTCCCAATCAGATTAATTTCCATTGAAATGGAAGAAGCTTTTGAAAGCTTCATTTTGCCGGTAGATGCTCTGGACAGATTTTTGTTCTTTTCTAAAGTATCTTCATCAAGCAATATTAAATCTTTTATATTTACAATAGAACGTAAAATACCCATCTGTACGCTCAAATCACCTTTTGCATTTGGAAGTGTATGAACAGTTCCCCTTAAATTCATGCTTAAAACTTTCACACTGTCACCAATACAAAGTTTCTTTGGCGCTCTTGTATTTACAGTAGCAGCTTTTTGCTTTAAACCAAGATCCTTTTGAGAATCCGACATCTTTTCGCGAAGTTTGGTACGTTCATTCTCCATCTCCTGAGGAGAAGTCGCAGAGCCGTAACGGTTGAAATTGCGAATGGTGGTATCGGCAAGATCTTTTGCCTCTTTTAAAATCTGGTATGCTTTCTCGTTGGCATCCTGTAAGATTTTATTTTTGCTGATTTCTAATTTTTCCTGTTTTTCTTCTAATTTCTTCTTTAGATTTTCGACTTCACGTTTATATCTGCTGATTTCATCGCGTTCCTTTTCAATCGTAATACGGCTGGACTCCAGATCAGCAATTAAATCTTCTAAATTCTGCTCGCTAGTTGTGATATGCTTTTTGGCTTCTTCTACAACATCAGCAGGAAGACCAAGTTTTCCGGAAATTGCAAATGCATTACTTTTTCCTGGGATGCCAATCAAAAGGCGATAGGTGGGACTTAATGTTTCTACATTAAATTCACAGCAGGCGTTTTCAACACCAGGAGTCGTTAAAGCATATACTTTAATCTCACTGTAATGTGTAGTTGCCATCGTGCGGATGTTTCTTTCGTGCAAACGATTTAAAATGGAAATGGCAAGTGCAGCCCCTTCGGTTGGGTCAGTTCCGGCACAAAGCTCATCAAATAAAACCAGACTTTTTTCATTTACGTTTTCTAAAATAGAAATAATGTTTTTCATATGAGAAGAAAAGGTACTAAGACTTTGCTCAATACTTTGTTCATCTCCAATATCTGCATATACTTCTTCAAAAATACTAAGCTCAGAACGGTCATTTGCAGGAATATGAAGACCTGCCTGTCCCATCAGGGAAAACAGACCTACTGTTTTTAGAGAGACAGTTTTACCACCCGTGTTTGGACCAGTTACAATTAACAGATCATAGGTATCACCTAAAATTAAATCAATTGGAACAACTTTATGCTTATCAAGTAAAGGATGGCGGCCTTTTCGGATATGAACATAGCCTCGTTCATTAAACATAGGTGCGGTTCCGTTATAAACCTTTGCAAGCTGTCCTTTTGCAAAAATAAAATCAAGTTCCGTTAAAATACGATAATCATCACGGATATAAGGAATATATTCCGTAACTAAATTAGAAAGATTTGCTAAAATAACGGCAATTTCTTGCTGCTCTTTTAAAAATAATTCCCGTAATTCATTATTTAAATTCACAACAGCCATTGGTTCAATAAAAAGAGTGGAACCGCTGGAAGACTGGTCATGTACCATGCCGGGAAGCTGATTTTTAGATTCTGCTTTTACTGGAAGGCAATAACGGCCATTACGCATAGTAATAACTCCGTCTGAAAGAATATTCCGGACCGAGCTGTTGCCAAGCATTTGACTTAACTGATTATGAATTCGTTCATTCATACCATTGATATTTCTGCGGATTCCTTTTAAAGTGGAACTGGCATCATCACTGATTTCATCTTTTGATAAAATACATCGTTTGATTTCGTCAAGAAGAGGTGTAAGAGGCTCGATTGCTTCAAAAAGAGGATCCAAAGAATCCGTTGGTGCATCTTCTTTTATGCCTCTGGAATAGGCTTTTATTCTTTTTGCGGTTTCTAGCAAAGCAGAAAGAGTCAGCAGCTCTTCCATTCCCATAGTGCTGCCTATTTCAAGGCGCTTCATAGAACTTTCTACATTGTGAATGCCTAAAAAAGAAACACTTCCCTTTTGAAAAATACGTGTAAGCGCATCCGAAGTATACTGTTGATTTTGTCTTATTTCTTCTATATCAATCGAAGGAAGCAGTTCATGACACATCTGCTTTGCTTTTGATGAAGATGCAAAGGATGCAAGTAATTCGATAATTTTGTTGTATTCTAAAGTTTTTAACACTTTTGTATTCATAAAATTCTCCATATATTCGCTTTTCATATGGTATTAGTATACCCTAATCGTAAAAAAAGAGCAAAAAAAATATTTCGAATTTGAAAAATGTTGCAACAAGCACTTTTTAAACGTATAATGATTACTAGACGTGTAGAAATGAGGAATTTTTATGCCGGAAAATAGTCCAAATGAAAGCAGAAATGATAAGTTTGATTTTATCAACGAAAAAATTAAAAACAAACCATTCAATACAAGGCGTCTTTTGAGAAGATGCCTGTCTACGATAGGCTTTGCAATCCTCTTTGGAATTGTTGCCTGTTTTATAATTACACTTTTGCAGCCTGTTATGCAACAATGGTTGTATCCGGATCGTTCTAAAATATCCATTCCCAAAGATAAAGTAGTAAAAGATACGGAAGAAGAAACGGAAGCGAAACAACCGGATACGCAAGCGAGTGCACCTGTGTATATTACAGAGACGCAGCAATTGGAATTATCAGATTATCAGGCATTGCAAAATAAACTATATACGATTGGCGAAGACGCAAATAAATCCGTAGTCACTGTTACAGGTGTAAAAAGCGATACGGACTGGTTTAATTCGTCCTACGAAAAGCAGGGCCAGGCAAGCGGGATTATTGTAGCAAAAAATGATTCTGAACTTTTGATTCTGACGGAGAAAAAGGTGATCGCAGCTGCGCAGACAATCAGTGTTACATTTAGTGATAATATGCAGGTAAATGCAACCTTAAAAAAATATGATGGAAACACAGGTGTGGCAGTTTTAAGCGTTGCACTAAAGGATGTGTCGGCAAACACCCTAAGCAGTATAACAGTAGCAACCCTGGGCAATTCTTATGCCGTAACAAAGGGCTCTGTTGTTATTGCAGTCGGAAGTCCTCTCGGAACAAATTATTCTATTTTAGCGGGAGATATTACATCAACAGAAAATGTTATTTCTGCTTTTGATGTGAACTATCCGATTTTTACAACTGATATTATGGGAAATAGTAATGGAAATGGGGTACTGATTAATCTGGAAGGCCAGGTGGTCGGATTGATCATGCAGAGTTATTCTACACAGGATAATCAAAATACTTTGACCGCAGTTTCTATTTCGGATTTAAAAGAGGTAATTGAAAAATTATCAAATGGACAGAATATCCCATATTTGGGATTAAAACTTTCAAACGTTACAGATGAGATCGCTAAAAAATATGATGTACCAAAGGGTGTTTATATCAGTTCGGTCAATATGGATTCTCCTGCAATGGCAGCAGGTCTGCAAAGTGGAGATATTATCACAGAAATGGATCATACATCAATTTCAAATGTAGACGATTATACGGAGAAGTTATATACATTATCAAAAGACAGTACAGTACACTTTATGGTAAAACGACAGGGAACTCATGGATATACAAAAATAAACTGCACCGCAACCGTTGGTGTGTTGCAATAGAAATTTGGAGGAAAGTACATGCGCTATATTGAAACATTACGTGAAGGGGAAAGAGTAAACGAAATTTTCCTTTGCAAACAAAAACTCTCAGCACTTACAAAGAACGGGAAAGCATATGAAAATGTGCTGCTACAGGACAAAACAGGAACATTGGATGCAAAAATCTGGGATCCAGGTTCACAGGGAATCGATGATTTTGATTCTTTAGACTACATCAATGTGGTGGGAGACATTACAAGTTTTCAAGGAGCGCTTCAGCTAAATATAAAACGTGTAAGACTTGCTTCCGAAGGGGAATACGAACCTGCCGATTACTTACCAGTAAGCGAAAGAAATATTGAACAGATGTATCAAGAATTAACCAGTTATATTGATAAGATTCAAAATCCTTATTTAAACAAACTGACAAAGAGTTTTTTTATAGAAGATTCAGAATTTAAAAAACGGTTTTGCTTTCAGTCGGCAGCAAAAAGCGTACATCATGGATTTGTAGGAGGCCTTTTGGAACATACATTAGGAGTTACAAAATCAAGTGACTTTTTTGCAGATATGTATCCGATTTTAAATCGTGATCTACTTCTTAGCGCAGCAATGTTTCATGACATTGGTAAATTAGAAGAACTTTCGGCTTTCCCAGAGAATGATTACACAGATGAAGGACAGTTGTTGGGACATATTATGATTGGTGCAGAGATGATAGGAACACGTGTGAGATCAATTCCTGATTTCCCAAAGAAATTGGAAAATGAGTTAAAGCACTGCATTTTAGCACATCACGGGGAACTGGAATATGGTTCACCTAAGAAACCTGCATTGGCAGAAGCAGTTGCATTAAGCTTTGCAGATAATATCGATGCGAAAATGGAAACGTTAAAAGAAGCTTTTGCAAATGTAGCCGATGGAAATACACAGTGGATTGGCTTTAACCGATTGTTTGAAACGAACCTTCGGAAATCAAGTATATAAAAAGATTGAGTATAAAATAAAAATATGGATAAAATCAATAATTTAAAAAAAGATGATACATTAGAGATGGTCATTGAAGATATAGGTGAAGATGGAGAAGGCATTGGAAAAGCCAATGGGATTGCACTTTTTGTAAAAGATGCATTGATTGGTGATCATATTCTTGCAAAAGTCATGAAAATGAAAAAAAATTATGGCTATGCAAGATTAATGGAAATTATAACTCCGTCGCCATGGAGAGTAGAGCCGAAATGTACCATTAGCAGACAGTGTGGCGGTTGCCAGCTGCAGGCGCTTTCTTACGAAAAACAATTAGAGTTTAAAAGAGAAAAAGTTTTGAATCATTTAAAAAGAATTGGTGGCTTTACGGATATAACAGTTGAACCGGTCATCGGTATGGAAGAACCATATCACTATAGAAATAAAGCGCAGTATCCAATCGGATATGATAAAAATGGTAAGCTGACAGCTGGGTTTTATGCAGCTAGAACGCACAGTCTGGTTCCAGTAACACATTGCTACATTGGAGCAGAACAAAATGACGAGATTCTAAATAAAATTCTTCTTGTAATGGAAGAAAATCATATCAACCCATATGACGAGGCATCACATCGTGGTCAGATTAGACATATTTTAATTCGCGTAGGCAATACGACGAAAGAGATTATGGTATGTATTGTCATCAATGGGAAAAAACTGCAATTTCAAGAAAAATTTATACAAGCATTATCTGCTTTGGAAAATATGACAAGCATTTCTATCAATATCAATCAACAAAGGACGAATGTGATATTGGGTGATACAACAAAAACGATATGGGGCAGTGATAAAATCACAGATTATATCGGAGATGTAAAGTATGCAATTTCACCACAGTCTTTTTACCAGGTAAATGCGATTCAAACGAAAAAATTGTATGATAAAGTTATGGAATATGCTGATTTACAAGGAAATGAAACGGTATGGGATTTGTATTGCGGAATCGGTACGATTTCTTTATTTCTTGCACAGAAAGCTAAAAAAGTCTATGGAGTAGAAATTGTTCCACAGGCAATCGCGGATGCAAAAGAGAATGCGGCATTAAATAATTTTGAGAATACAGAATTTTTCACAGGAAAAGCGGAAGAGGTTTTACCAAAGCTTTACAGCGAAAACAAGGAAACTGTGGATGTAATCATCGTCGACCCACCACGTAAAGGCTGTGAGATGAGCCTGCTGGAGACAATGCTCTCCATGCAGCCAAAGCGAATCGTCTATGTAAGCTGTGATTCTGCAACGCTGGCGCGTGATTTAAAATATCTGTGTGCAACAGATTATGACATTACAAAAGTGCAGCCAGTGGATCAGTTTTGCCATACAGGACACGTTGAAACTGTGATACTGATGACACATTGTAGTAAAATCGATAAATAAGCCACTCTGACCACAAGATGTTGCGGTTTTGAAACAAAAAATGGGCAAAAATTAAGCTAAAAAATGCCCGGTTTTTGCCCTGATTTTTAAGGGAAAATATAGATGACATAGCAAGTTGAAGTGAAAAATGAAATTGGGGGACAATCAAATGATAGTATTATCAGAAAAATTAGCTTTGGTGTTAAATGACTATAATGAGCTTCCTGAAAAGATTCAAAAGAATATTGATTTTGGGAATCAGGAAAAAGATTTTTCTCAAATGAAAGGGGTAATAAAGCTACTTAAAGTTGATGATCAATATTTATATATTGATCCAAAACGGTTTAGTACATCGTTGTTAGTATCGATATACGGAACAAGGATAGATAGAACTAACGAAGACAGCTTTGATACACTATTGCACGATTTTTTTACATGGGTATATTATGCAAACCGCGTTAGTTATACTAAGGAATTAATTACTGAATATATTGAAGGTTTGGAGTGCTACGCTGTTGATAATAGCGTTGAAAATTTATGGCATATTCTTAATCTGGCAAAACAATGTATAAAAGACTCGAATTATCCGAACTTTAGCTCTTTACTCAGCTTTTACTCATTAATTGAGTTGCTTGTTTTGAATGATATTGAGCTAAAGGATAGACAAAAGGCCAAGGTTTCTATTGTAAAAGAATGTGGCAACAAGCTTTCGTATTTTTATAAGAATATTAGACCGCTGAACTTTCCTGAGAAGTCCTATATAAACAACAATTTTTCTGAAACTCAAATTTTTGAAAATCTTACTCAATTAAGACATAAAGTAATTCACGGAGTTTTTGATGAGGCGAGAAATAAATTGGAAGAATTATTTCCTATCAAGACTAGTGCCGGAATCTATATGGGAACTACAGAAGATGCTGAGAGCTCTGCATTCCAGGATCAAATTAGTAATTTGAATGGACTTATACGAAATACGTTGGGACAAATTCTTTTAGAGTTGATGAAAGACCCAAGGCAATTATCGGTTATTAAAAATGATATTAATTTTAAAATATAGAATTTATATCTGAAGTAAATAGGGCTTAATCAAATAAGAAAATTCAGAGGTGTTGAGATAAAAAATCTTGATGTCTTGTTTATTATTGTTCGTTATTTATCTTTGTGGAAATAGTTGAAACAAAGATGTATAATAAAGGAAAATAAAAATTACCATTTGAAATTGTTATGTATCAAACCGAAGAAGGTTTGACTATAATTAAAGTTACTTTATCATAGGGGGTATGACAATGAGTGCAGAGAATATTAAGATGTTTATCTGTAATCATGAACAGCAACAGCCAGAAAATAATGTTAACATATATTTTTCTCGACGTATGTCAGCAAAATATGTTACGCATATGCCAATGGTATCTGATGAAGTTCAGAAGGGAATTACATCAACTGTCTTGCCTTATGTTAAAGAGCAACTTAATCAGAATGCAATAGTTGAATACAATCCTGTTGGTGTTGTAGATGGTGAAATAGAAAGTATGGAATCTATTAATGTTTCATTGGTTCAAGAATTTCTGAATAGTATTACACCAGAAAATATCTATAAAGAAATGAATACTTTAAAAATTGATAAAATAGGTTTTTATTGTGTCGAAATTGTTCTGGATAATCAAAAATTATTTCTATTTAGACAATTTCAGAAATTAACAAAACTGAGAAAAGGATACATGACAAGGATTGTTAGAGATGAGCTTACAGCCATGGATACAGATTTTCTTGGCATTGATGAAACGACAGATATTATTTTGTTTGAGAATGAGATTTTTTTACTTAATCACATTTCGCTAGAAAGAATTTTTGAATATAAAGATGAATTTTTGAAAAAGACAAATGAAGCACTAGGAGAAATTCTTAATAAAAATGTAATTGCAAATATTGAGCAATTTGCAGAAGATTGTTGCCGTGATGTTAGAATTACAAAACGTTTTACTAATATTATGACAAAAGGACGGCTGCCTTTATTCTTTGATAATTATGATAAGGTGCCAGAAATAGTTGAGGAACTGGGTTTAGACATAGAATTTGATAGAGATGGAAAACTTGTTTATAAAGAAAAGTCTCAACTTTTTCATATCATCAACTTATTGTCAGATTCGTATTTCAAGTCATTATTAGCCAATAGACCGGGCATCGCAAAAATGGAAGAGGAGATTCACAGATGATGACAAAATTTTCTAAATGGATGCTTTACTTGTCATCGTATTCAATGCTCTATCTTTTGTTACTTGTTAAAATATTAGGATTTAAAAATCTAACCAATAAAACACTACTTGAAACATGGAGCATCAAATTTAAAGATAATATGTATGTTATTATTATTTTATTGGTGCTATTTATAATTTCAGTTGTTTGGATGAATTATATGACCTCGTGGGAAAGCAATACTCGCTATAAAAGAAGACTAGACAAAAACAAGTCAATTGAGATGGTTGGATTTGTTATTCCATACATTGTATCTATGTGTACAATTGATATAGATGTTTACGGTATATTATTAAACATAGTACTCTTCATAGTACTGGGAATAGCTTTCGTGGGTTCTGAAAAGCTATATTTTAGTCCTTCTTTTCTTATGATGGGATATAAATTATACATAAGTGGTTCAAACTATGTCTTTTGCAAGTTGTCTATAGAACAATTCAACTTATATTTGGAAGAAAATTCGAATGGAATTAATGCCAGAGAACTATGTAAAGAAATTTATATAATAAAATAAAGTGAAGGCAATGCGAATTATAAAATATGAAAGTAAATGTTGAATTAATAGAAATGTTAGAATTCAGAGGTGTTGAGATGAAAAATCTTGTTGCCTCTGTTTTCATATAAACCCAAATACAATTTAATAAATTTGCCATCGGGCAAAACAACCATGAGGTTATGTTCTTCGTTACTGAAAAACATAGCCTCATTTTTTGTTGTCCATTTGCAGAAAAAGAAAGGACTGATTAAAGTGATTACAAGATTTATGAGAGATACACCGTAACCGTCAAATAACACCGTGGATTTAAATACCTCCTGTTTTATGAGAAAATGACTCAAATTACTATATACAGTATTTTGAGATGACTCGAAATACTTCAAGGAGGTTTTTAAGTGACAACGCAA
>Ga0302165_10000052_pt1 | contig 70630 bp, 50 predicted proteins | sample I_Fen_E3_2_FD_193499 | JGI IMG/M metagenome (GOLD analysis project Ga0302165, IMG submission 193499) | Peat permafrost microbial communities from Stordalen Mire near Abisko, Sweden - I_Fen_E3_2 | ecosystem: Environmental > Terrestrial > Soil > Wetlands > Permafrost | place: Sweden: Abisko...
TGATGGCAAAAGCTGCACTTCCCCATTCTTTTTCGACAAACGGAGCCATGTTTCGTCCGGTACCATGTTCTGCTTTGAGCGATCCATCGTATTTTTCGGTAACCAAAACCACTACTTCGTTCATCAAAGCTTCGTATCGGTCAATTTCGGCTTGAGAATCGAATCGTTGATTAATGATGAAGTGAAAATTCCCCTCCAGTGCATGTCCGTATATAACTCCGTCGTTGTATCCGTATTTCAGGAGCAGCGCTTGTAAATCGGCTGTTGCCGAGGGCAAATTTTCGATATGAAAAGCCACATCTTCAATTAAAGTTGTTGTGCCCAACTCCCTCATACCTCCCACGGATGGGAAAATGCCGGAGCGGATAGCCCACCACACATTATAGATTTCCGGATCTTCGGTAAATGCAGCCGGCATTATTATATCAAATGTTTTGATGCAAGCCTCTATAAGTTCAATTTTATGTTGAAGTTCTTCCTGCGAGTCAGCCTTTGTTTCAATAAGCAATGCTGTAACCTTATTTTCCAAAGATGAAAGATATTCGGGCATACCTGCTTTTCCTTCTACCGATTTCAACGCTTTCCGGTCCAGAAGTTCGATGCCTGTCACGGGAGTAGTTTTTAGTTGCTGCACAGCTTCGCAAGCGTATTTAATATCTTTCAGGTAAAGCATTGTGCTTGCTTTGTACTTCTTTTCCACTTCCGTTTTTACAGTAGCTTCAGCCAGAAAAGCCAGCGTGCCTTCGGAGCCTACAAGCAGGTGGGTGATGATGTCGAACGGATCTTCGAAAGTAACAAAAGGCAAAATATTGAGTCCGGTAACATTTTTGATACTGTATTTATAACGTATACGGCTTGTCAGTTCCGGGTTTGCTTTAATGTCATCGCGTATCTGAAGTATGGTATCGACAAATTCGCTGTGCGTGGACAGAAAAGAAGCCCTGCTTTCGTCGTCGCCGGTATCGAGTAAGGTGCCATCGGCAAAAATGATGCGTGCCGAACAGAGTATTTTGTCACTGTTGGCATGGGTACCACAGCTTTTGCCGGAGGCATTGTTGATAATGATACCGCCCACCATGGCCGAATTGAGCGATGCAGGATCGGGAGAGAAAAGCCTTCCGTAGGGCTTCAAAACATCGTTTACACGACTGCCCACAATGCCGGGCTGCAAAGAAATAGTGCTTCCTTCGTCCTGAATTTTATATTTCTCCCACAACTTCCCGGTAACTACCAACAGGGAATTACTGATACTTTGCCCCGAAAGACTGGTACCGGCAGCTCTGAAGGTGACCGGAACATGAGCGTCGTTTGCTTGCTTTAATAACGATGAAACTTCGGCCTCGCAGGTAGGCATAATCACTGCCTGTGGAATTTGCCGATAGAATCCGGCATCTGTTCCCCATGCCAGTCGACGGGTGATGTCCTTAAATAGTTGAACTTTGTTTAACGAGTTCTCAACTTGCTGTATGAATGCACTGATATTTACTGAAGGTTCCATAATTACAGACGTATGTTATAAAGTTATACCGGATTGTTTATAATGTAATAAATTTCCATTACACTTACAAAGAAACTCATAATGCCTTACATTTGCGCTTAAATAATGTAAAAACATTTTTCAACACAGTAAAAGATGATAAACTCATATTCGTGAAGTTACTGGTTGACGGTTTGAGAAAAGCAGATTCTGGCATTAGTCCTTTTTGATATTCATCCAAGTTAGTTTGTGCCAGATACTTTCCAGTGGTCCCTGACGATGATTGCCCATCCACCATTTACTAAACAGACCTTGCAAAACGGCCAGCGCAATGCCTATTAAAAGGCAATAGGTGGCTCCGGTATATTGGTACAACCCAAGTCCGAAACCGTAATAAATAGATGTACCCACGATAGATTGCATAATGTAGTTTGTCATGCTCATTTTGCCGAATGCATTGAACATATTGAGTACGCGCCCCGAGAATTTTTCGTAGACAATAAAAAATGCCGATACCAATACGAGCATAAATGCCAGATTGGACCAGGTGCTAATGATGGTGACCAACGGACGACGAATGGCTTCGCTGCTGAGCCAGGTTGGTAAACCGTTTTTCAGAATAAACAGGGGTACAAATGCGATGGCAGCTAAGATTAATGTTCGAAGCCAGAAACGGTTATTGTCTTCGGATGCTGCAAAGAGTTTTTTGCGACCGGCCAACATGCCGAGCATAAACAGCGAAATGGTTTGAAAAACCCGTCCGGCTTCCCACGACCAGTATATCACTGCCATTTTGCCATTAGTAAGGTTGCCCACCCAGGTGTTGATGATTGATTTCCCCGGAAGGTATGCCGATGTTTTTCCAAAATAAGCCCACGAAGCCGGATCGGTCATTTTCATTTCGGGATGTTGCAGACCCGAAAAAACGTTGAACCATTCGTAGGGCTGAAGCATAAGCAGGACGGCAATCCAAAATACCGTTTTGTTACTCAGCTTGGCAACCGGGATAAGCGCAAATCCCAGAATGGCATAAATGGTAAGTATGTCGCCTTGATAAAAGGCCGAGTTAATAAGCCCAAAGACCAACAACAGCACCAGTCGCCAGGCAAAACGCGCGCGAAAATCGTTTCCTTTTCGGGCCTGATTATCCGACTGGATAAAAAAGGTAAGCCCGAACAGCAAAGCAAAGATGGCATAAGACTTTCCGCCAAACAAGAAAAACAGGCTGTCCCAGATTATCTGATTAAGCCCAATCAACCATTGAGGTTGACCTGCCGGAGTAAAATAAAAATCGAAATGTTCAATATTATGCAATAGCATAATGGAAACAATGGCAAAGCCACGCAGAGCATCCACAACGTGGAGGCGGGGAGAGGATGATTCGGTCATATTCTAAGTATTTTTTGCAAAGATAAAAGAAATACTCAAAACACAAAGGGTGTAAATAGTTCAGTTTAGAGGGTAAAATGATAATAATTCGTAATTTAATTCATAATTCATAGTTCGTAATGCATAATTCATAATTCATAGTTCATTCCTCATCTCTCATTCCTCATTCCTCATCTTTACACCCTACACCCTACACCATTACGCTTTACACCATTACACCCTACACCTCAATCCTCCAGAAACCCGAATTTCCCTTTATTCAGATCGTCGTAAGCTTCGATAATCTCCTGCCGGGTATTCATCACAAAGGGACCATACGAAATGATCGGTTCATCTATCGGTTCGCCGCTAATCAGCAAGACAATGGCATCAGTGGTAGCCTGTAGTTTTATGTCGGTACCGTTGTTGGCAAACAAAGCAAAATGATCGGTGTCAACCTGCTTGTCATTCAGCGTAACACTTCCTTCAATCATCACCACTCCCGTATTATACTGTTGCGGTAGCGAAAACAGCACTTCCGCACCGGCTTTTACGCGCACGTTGTACATTTCTATGGGGGTAAACGTTTGTGCCGGGCCTTTTACACCCTCGTAATTTCCGGCTATCACTTCCACCACACCCGTTCCGTCGGGTAAATCGAACCGACCATACTCTTCACGTTTAATAGCCTGATAGCGGGGTTTACTCATTTTAAACTGTGCAGGCAGGTTTACCCACAGTTGCACCATTTGAAATTCGCCGCCCGTTTTGCTCCATTCTTTTTCGTGATATTCTTTGTGCAACACACCTGATGCAGCCGTCATCCATTGCACATCGCCTTCGCCTATTACGCCCGCATTTCCGGCACTGTCGTGGTGTGCCACTTTGCCCCGGTAAGCAATGGTCACCGTTTCGAAACCACGATGCGGATGTACGCCAACGCCGCGTGGAGTGTCCGACGGCGGAAATTCTATTTTGGAACCGTAGTCCATCAGGAAAAACGGACTCATGCGTTTGAGGGGTAAAAGTCCGTTACCGGGAAAAAAATTATGTACGCGAAAACCATCGCCCACCATGTGAGCCGGTGGAGGTGGAAGTATCTTTTCAATTGATTTAAGTGTAGCCATTCTGTTTAAATTTTTGTATAAAACAATCGGGAGCTGATTTGGTTCTAATACATCGTACCCAAAATAACATATTTATTACATAATGTTTCTACAAGAGCTTGTATCAAAAGCACGCAAAAAACGCAAACAACACAAATTTTCGCAAAATAGGACTTTAAGCAAAGAGCAAGATAATTGACAACTAACTGTTTTTTTTCTTCAGCCTGAAAGGCTAATATATCCTAGCCCGGGGTGAAGGTAGATGAAGGGAAGGCGTTTTTAGGGCTGTAAGCTCGGCATAGATATGATGAAATAAGATATATCAATAATGTCAAAACACCTTTTCAATAAATTGCGTCGATTTGTACCTCTGTGTTTCTTTTATTCAAAGATATACTCCATAGAAGTCGTCTGTTTATAGTAATTCCTACAAGCTTTATTGATTTTACGCATCTTCAAACAAAAAAACGAACTCCGTAACGGCCTCTTCTCTGCTGTTTTCATCGAAATAAACGGATTATTGTTCAAAAAACTGCTGTAAAACATAAATTTTCGCATAAAAAAACTTATTAAAACACTTGCAAATATCAAATCTACCCGCTAACTTTGCTGCGTTTAAATCATAAATGTATAAAGATGAGTGTTATATGACAGTAAAAAGTCGTCGGACGTGTACAACAAACCCGACGAAGCAATAAACTGCTAAAAATCCTTGGATGATCAGGCAAACGGACAATAAAATGGCAAGAATCCTTGGATGAATGAGCAAACGAGCAAGAAAATGAGCAAGAATCCTTGGATGATCGGGCAAACGGACAATAAAATGGCAAGAATCCTTGGATGAATGAGCAAACGAGCAAAAAAATGCTGAAAATCCCTGGATGCTGAGCTGAACGAGGCGATGAATAGCCGAAAATCCCGGGATGCCGACAGGAACAGGTTGTATTTTAATCAGAATTCGTCTTAATCCCGAATATATATGTAAATTTATTAACCATTAATGTTTTATTACTCATGAAAATTAAAGATTTTAGTTTGACGCGCCTTCACGATGAAGAGCATTTCCAATTTTTTACTTCTTTCCGTGATTTAGTTTTGGTTTTTGGTGCACTGGCCCTCAAAATTGAATTATTGTTTAATCTCTTTTTGGCCGCTTATGCCAATGAACTGGTGGCACTGGATGTGGTTCGAGGAAGTGCCATATCCGACGACCTGAAAGATTCAGACAAAGAACGCGATGAGGTGTTCCGCGGTATGTGTGATGCTGTCAAATCGGGTCTGAATCATTATGATCCCGATGTACGCGCAAGCGCCAAACGCCTGCAAATAGTACTCGATACTTATGGTAATCTGGCTGTTAAACCCTACGAGGACGAAACCGGTGGTCTGAACAGTTTGATTCACGACTTCACGACGACGTATACTGACGATGTGGCCAAGGTGCTCCTCACCGGATGGGCAACAGAGCTACAGGCTAAAAACAAGGCTTTCAATGATCTGAAGAACAGCCGTTATTCCGAGGAAGCTGTCAAAACCCTCTTGCGCATGAAGCAGGAGCGCCTGAAAACGGATGGCATCTATCGCCAGATCACGGAACGACTCAATGCACTGATCATCGTAGAAGGCGAAACTGCTTATCTTCCTTTTGTAAACGAGCTGAATCAGCGCATCGAAGGATATGACAATACCATCTCCATTCGACGAGGTAAATCAAAAAAGTCGACCGACACAACCGACGAATCTAAATAACAAAAAGAATAAGAGCGCGAAAACCGGAGTTCGCGCTCTTTTTTTTTTCATAAATATATTTTATTGAAATCAGTCGGAATCAAAAACAAGTAGAAATTTAGAGGCGTGGATTGTAGAGAGGAAAAATATTTTGTTTGAAAAGTCGTAAAAACAAAAAACCCGGCTTCATCACCAGCATAAAAACTGGGAGAGGAATCACCGGGACTACGTCGCAAAGATACAAAAAATATGGAAAGTAAAACAATTATCGAGAAAATTATCTCAAATGAGCGTTTACAGCCTTATCTAGTGCATCACAATAATGATGAGGAAAAATCGATTCAGCACTATAAGAGTAATATACTTATTTCTGAAGCATTTTATCCATTATTATCAATACTCGAAATTGGACTAAGAAATTCGATTAATTTTCAGCTAACTAAGAGATTTAATGATAAGAATTGGTTTGAGAATCGTGAATTTGTAAAAATAGCTTCTAGGTTTCAAATTGACAGAATATCAGATGCAAGGACTAATATCTTAGCAGAAAAAAAAGAAATAACTTCTGGTAGAATAATTTCTGAACTCTCATTTGGTTTTTGGACATCTTTATTTGACACTAAATTTGAAATGACTCTTTGGAAAACTCTTCGACTTGCGTTTCCAAACTGCCCGAAAGAAATTAGAAAGCGAAGAACTATGAGTTCAAAGTTTAATTTAGTTCGAAAACTGAGGAACAGAATTTTTCATCATGAAGCGATAACATGGAATCTTGATGTTTTACAAGAATACGAAAAGGAGATTTTGGAAGCTTTGAATTGGCTGAATAAAGATTTAGTAAATTGGATGGAAGGATTAAATCACTTAGATAGTGTAATTGAAGCAAACAGAAATAAAATTGAATGATAAAAATCAGCTACTCTCTTGATTCTGTGCTCTCTTGATAAAACAACCTAAAACAAAGAAGAGTAGTTCTTGAAAGCAGTAGTTGTCATGATTACAAATCAGTGTTTTCTAAAGAATCAAATCAATAAACTACAAAACAGCTTGCCGCTTAGTCGGATAACTGATCGGCACCGATTCCTTACCTGCATACTTGTTCTATTGGCACATTATTCTTACATTTGTCATTCGAAAAAAACAGACCACCATGCCACCCTTAGCCGAACGACTCCGCCCACAAACTCTTGATGAATACATTGGCCAGAAACATCTGGTTGGTGATAAAGCTATCCTGCGTCAGATGATTGAATCGGGGCGTGTGGCTTCGTTCATTTTGTGGGGACCTCCGGGTGTGGGTAAAACCACGCTGGCTAAAATTATTGCCAACAAGCTGGATCGTCCGTTTTACACGCTTAGCGCCGTAACCTCGGGGGTGAAGGATGTGCGCGAGGTGATAGAAAAAGCCAAATCGAGCCGGTTCTTTTCGCAGGGCGGTAATCCCATTCTGTTTATCGACGAAATACATCGTTTTAGCAAATCGCAACAGGACTCTTTGCTTGGTGCAGTGGAAAACGGCACGGTGACGCTTATAGGTGCTACTACCGAAAATCCGTCGTTCGAAGTCATCACACCGCTGCTCTCGCGCTGTCAGGTGTATGTGCTCAAGTCGCTCGAAAACGAAGACCTGCTGGAACTGGCCAACAGAGCCGTTACTACCGATCCGGAACTGAAAAGTCGTGAAATAATTTTTGATGAGACCGAGTCTTTGGTGCGCTATGCCGGAGGCGATGCCCGCAAGCTACTGAACATTCTGGAACTGGTGGTGGCTGCCGAACCCGAAGGGGCAGCTGTACATTTTACCAACGAAATTGTTACCGAACGCTTGCAGCAAAACCCCATGGCCTACGACAAGGACGGGGAGATGCATTACGATATTATTTCCGCCTTTATAAAATCCATCCGGGGTAGCGACCCCGATGGGGCTATTTACTGGTTGGCGCGCATGGTGTCGGGTGGGGAAGACCCCAAGTTTATTGCCCGGCGGTTGGTCATTTCGGCTGCCGAAGACATCGGCTTGGCCAATCCCAATGCCCTGTTGCTTGCCAATGCCTGCTTTGATGCCTTGCAAAAAATAGGCTGGCCCGAAGGACGTATCATTCTGGCCGAAGCTACGGTTTATCTGGCTTCTTCGCCCAAAAGTAACTCTGCTTACCTAGCCATCGACGAGGCACTGGCACTGGTGGAGCGCACCGGAAATCTACCAGTTCCGCTGCATTTGCGTAACTCACCCACCAAGTTGATGAAGGATCTGAACTACGGTAAAAACTATAAATACTCACACGATTTTCCCAATCACTTTGTGGAGCAACAGTTCCTACCCGACGAACTGACGAAGACACGCATCTGGCAGGTGCAAAACAATCCTGCCGAAAGTAAACTGGGCGATTGGTTGCGTACATTATGGAAAGGGAGGTATTAAATAATACCTCCCCCTCTTCTTCCCCAAAAAAACTAATACCAAATCAAAATAATCGAAACCAACCAATTTTATCTTTATATATAAATAGAGTGTGTAAAACACAGTACTAACGATTTTTCTTATATTAATCACTGAACATTACTCAGTTTATCGAGCACGGTTAAACTACTTACCATGCAGTTATTCCAAAATTCGAGAAAACCGGTAGCCCAAAAAGTGGGAATCATTCCATTCTCTTTTTGCGTGTTAATAATACTGTTTGTCAAAGCAAGCGCTTTTTCCCGATAAATAGGATCTTTGGTTTTTTCAAATGCCATATAGAAAGTATTAATCATCTGAACTGCGCTAGCATCAATCGGTACATAACACATGTATTGCTCCAGAACTGCCGGAGTGTGCCAATCATTTGTTGAATTTTCCCATGTGTCATACATTCCCGGTTTTTCCCAAACAACAAATTGGTCTTCGCAAAATGCAATCAATTCTTTAGCCAGAGGAATGTAAGATTTATCTTTTTCTGAATTATTCAACAGATGCTGAGCAAACCAGGATGCTTCGTATTTTGAAAGATTCTGATACGGTTTTACCGCGGCAACATCTTCAAACTGGCCGGTCCAGTTGTATGTTTTCATCGGATTTTCCCATATCCATGCAATGGATGAATCAATTGCATGCTGATACTTCGAGTACTTGTATTTATCAACCAGAACCGAAAGAAAATTAGTGATACTGATGGGAATACAAAGTTCCTGCGAGGCCGGCTTTCCGGTTTCTTTGTAAATCCGGATGTACCATGTACCGGAAGTAAGTTGAGTATGAAGATAAGTATCGGCAATTCTTACAGCTGCTTGCAGGTATCCTTTTTCTCCTGTTTTGTCGTACAGAGACAAAAAACTCATTCCGGTTGCTGCCGGTTCATTCATAATGACCTCTCCTTTGTAATTTCCGGCAAACATGCCTGTACCTTCATATACTTTTGGGAAAAACTCCAACGGACTTCCTTGCGGTTCAGCATTAGCTACGATATAATCAGCAGCTTTTTTTGCAATTACCAATGAAGTGTCATTTTTAGGAAAATACTTATTATACAACAACATTGCATCGATAACACTTCCAACTTCCAGTGCCGAATAGCAGTAAATCGCATGACTTTTATGATCGGGCTTACCGGTTTTATACCAACTTTGTATATGAGGTTGATTGTACATAAAATGCAATCCTTTCACGAGAGCTTCTTTATACGAATATTTTGCTTCGGGATAAGGTGGAGTAAAGACCTCAGTTTTATAGAATAGCCGACTGCTTGCTAAAACAAAATTCTTTTCGTCTGGACTCACTGCCTCCACTTTAAGATATACTTCGCCATTCGGAAGCTTATCCCATATTGGTGCTAAAGACTCGTATGAAGTTTTAGCTGTGAAATTGTAATACTGCTTGTCTTTAAACGAAAAGGCTGTATACCTGTAATATTTGGGATTGGGTACCACCCAGCTTGTACTATTGTTATCGAAAGACGGAGCATACTTAAACATCTTAGCTTTTTCATTCCAAAACGGTTGCTTGCCGGATATTCCAGGACGTATTGCAACCAGAGATTCTGATCTGCTTTGATTACAGAATTTCTCGTTTTCCGATTGATTCTGACTAAAAATCAAAGTTGGAATAATATAAAAGATATAGACAAGTAAAGTTTTCATATACAAAGATTTTATTACCATATATAGCTTGCCACCCCACCTGAAGCCAGGCTGTGGGTAACTGTTTTGCCTTTAAACTGAATGTCTGTGTTAATACACCTTTTGATGTGTGTTTTATAAAGTCAGTTATTGATAAACGCGGACATAATCAACTATCATTCGTTGTGGAAAAATTGTAGTGTTATCCGGATTTCCGGGCCAGTTTCCTCCTACAGCCAGATTCATTATAAAGAAAAATGGTTTGTCGAATGGATAATTACCGTTTACCTGAGATTTTGTTGCTGTAAAATAGCTTATATCATCTACTAAGAAACTTAGTTGATTGGCATCCCATTTTAGGCTGAAAATATGAAATTTATCACTGAACGTTCCTGAGCTTAATGTTGAGTTTCCTCCGATATGCGTACTTGCACCTCCGGCTGCTCCCCAATGGATCGTTCCATACATTTTTTGAGGCTCATGCCCTAATAACTCCAGAATATCAATTTCACCACAGGCAGGCCATGGAGTAGTGCCAATATTATTTCCGAGCATCCACAATGCAGGCCAAATTCCTTGTCCTTTTGGTAGTTTAGCTCTGAAATCGATCCGACCATAGGTAAACGTTTTCTTATCTTTGGAAATCATTCTGGCGGATGTGTAGTTGTTGGAGCCCATTGCTTCTTTGCGGGCTTCAATTACCAGATATCCACCTGTTGTATATGCATTTTTACTCGAATTCGTGTAATACTCAAGTTCATTATTACCCCAGCCCGAGCCACCAGTATCGTACGACCAGTTAGCAGGATTGATATAATTTGAACTAAATTCATCGCTCCACACTAAATTCATTCCGGCGTAGCTCGATGGAGCATTGTACCCTGTTCCGTCAATAGGTAAATAGGTGCCATAATTCTGAATAGTACCCGTAGCCTTGCCAGTTCCTGAAATAGTGGCATTAGTAGGCGATGAAAGTATTAGGCTAAATGTCTGATCGGATTGACGCAGGCTATCTTTTAGTACTGTAACATCTATGTTTGCACTTGATTGATTTGGCTGGATAATGAGTGTTCCTGTCTGAGCGGTATAATCTTTACCAGCGAATGCTGTTCCGTCTACAGTTTTATAATCTACAGTTTTATAATCTACAGTAATTGTTTTTGAACTTGTAGGTGTAACGTTAACGGAAAATGTATAAGTTGTACTTTGAACACTATTTCTTTCATGCGTGACATCAATCACCGACAGCTTTGATATAACATTATCTGAAGGATTATTTGAACCGCTGCATGAATTAATGCATAGAATCAAATTTATTAAACCAATAATTTTTCTCATAAATATTTTTTCTTTAGTCCTAAAAAAAATAACCGGAGCCCAACAAATCAGATCTCCGGTTATTTCATCGTTTCAACCAATAAAACTTTTTATTATAAACAACAACCTTCTTCATTTCTTAAAACTTCATATGTGAATTTCTTTTTATTTCAGATAGGCTCTTATTTCATTCTGATTTCTTTTAGAAATTTGTAGCCAAGTTTTCAAACTACAAATTTCTAAAAGAATCTTTATTTTTATCCTAGACTTAGATTAGTTATATCCTGGATTTTGTTTTACATTTGGATTGGAAGACATTTCATTGAATGGAATAGGGAACATATTATTTTTAGGAGCTATGAATCCTGCAGCTGAATTAGTGTTGAATTGTAATAACCCATTAATTCGTTTACCTGTTGGAACTAATTTACCTTGATCTTTCAATACATTTTTTGCATCTCCCCAACGAACTAGGTCTTGGTAACGGCATCCCTCGAAAGATAGTTCTAGACGTCTTTCTAATTTAATATCTTCTAGCTTTAAAGTGTTTAAAGTTGGTAGATTAACTCTGTTTCGGACTTGGTTAATTTGTCCTAGGGCAGTTGTAATATCTGCAGGACTTGCTAACAGATTTGCTTCAGCAGCCATTAGTAAAACATCAGAATAGCGCATGATTCTTAGATTAGTACCGTAGCATAAATCAGGCACTGCTCCTGCAGCAGAAGAGGTTTCGCTAGCCCAAGTTGTATATTTTAAGCGAACTAAACCAGGGCATCCCCACATGAAATTACCGTTTTTTCCCATGCTACCACCTTTTGCTATTACTTGTGATTCAGTTAAAATAGCTCCGTGGACACGTACAGAATCACCTGCATCTTTGTATGCTTTCCAAAGATCTAGCGTTGGGTAACCGAAGCCCCAACCTCCATTTACTCCAGTAGTCCCTCCGTTAAATCCTTGGTCACCACGTGGTCCACAAAGTTGCCATACCAGATTACCAGGGTTGGTTCTTGATGGATCATTCCACAAATCTCCAAATGCATTACTCCAGTCATTAACACGATCGCTTGAATAGCTAATTTCAAAAATCGATTCTTTTCCAAATTCAGTGCTCTTGCGTAATAATTGCGTGTAATCATTGTTTATTTCTGATAATTGATAAAGGGCATATTCATTAGTTGCTATAAGATCATTCAAGGTTTTTGCAGCTTCGGTATATTTTTTTTCATAAAGCTGAGTTTTTCCTAAAAAGGCCTGAGCTGTACCTTTACTAAATCTTGATAAATCTGAACCTGCCGCTTTCAATTGACTCCTTAATGGCAAATCAGCCATAGCCTCGGTCAAATCTTTCTCGATTTGTGTGTACAGACCTGTAGGCGTAATAGTGCCATCAGTATTTGTAACAAATGCTGAATTTGGCTGTGCATACTCGGTTGGCAATAATTCATGTAATACGAGAGGTACATTACCATAAAGAGTTGCAAGTTCGAAATACATATACGCACGAATTGCTTTAGCTTCTGCAATCACTATTTTTTGATAAGCAGTCGGAGTCTTAAAATTATCTACAATCATGTTGGCACGATAGATAACCATATACGAGTATTTGTAAATTTTTGTTATAGGGTCGTTAGTTGGACCAAAGGTGAACTTATTGAGTTCTTGATATTCTGGTCTGTCTCCCGAGTTTTCTCCGCCAGTGTATATGTCATCAGATAGAGATTCTTTTGTCATCCAAAAACTTGTCCAAACGCTTGCGTTCATAGCTCTCATCATATTGTAACACGACGTTATAGCACCAGTTGCATCTGCATCTGTTTTATAATAGTTTATAACTTTAGTTACTCCCGGTTGATTCATATCAAGAAAACTTGATGAGCATCCTGCTAGGAATAAAAGCGATATCAATGCAATTGTGAATTGTTTATATAATTTTGTCTTCATGATTTATTGATATTAATTTAATTAAAATGTGATTGATGCTCCGAGCATTATGTCTTTAGCCTTTGGATAAGTGCCGCGGTCAACACCACTGTTGTTAGATGAATTATTTTGAATAGTCGGTTGCGGATCCATCCCAGGATATGACGTAAATGTAAAGAAGTTGTCGAGTGATACATACAATCTAGCAGACTTAATTAGTGCTGATTTTAGTACTGCTTGAGGAATTGAATACCCTAATTGAATTGTTTGAATTCTTAGGAACGAACCATCAAAAATATATTGATCACTTTGATAGGTTTTAGGATCTGCATTTGCACCGGGTTTAGCTGCATTATCTCCAGGTTTGGTCCAACGTCCGTCATAGAAATAAGTAGGTCTGTTGGAAGCTAATTTATCTGTTCTAATCCAACCTAAAGCTACTTTATTGCCGACTGAACCGGATAGAGATAAACCAAAATCAAAATCTTTGTAAGCAAGTTGAATATTACCACCATAAGTGAATTTTGGAATTGCACTGCCTAAGTCTTGTTTATCTTTATCACTTACTTCAGATGCTTTTGCATCTTTACCATCAGCTGTTACAAAGATTGGATTTCCTGTTGCAGGATCAATTCCATGAGTTTTGTAACCATAGAAATGCCAAACAGAATAGCCGGGCTCGAACATGGTTACATTTGGCCAACCTGTTCCAACGCTTGCACCGCCTATTCTTGCACCAAATACAGGTTCTAATTTGGTAACCTTATTCGTAATCGGAGATATGTTTAAATTTATAGCATAGTGAAGATTATTGATTTTATCTCTGAAACCTAAATCAAATTCGAATCCTTTATTTTGAATTTCACCTCCGTTTGTTTGTGGAGCTGTGTTGCCACTTGAATATGACGGAATACCTTGTATAATTAAGTCTTTTGTTGTTTTTACAAAATAATCTGCTGTAAATGATAATTTATCGTTAAATGCACGCAAATCAAAGCCTAGATCTAACTGTTCACTGGTTTCCCATTTAAGTTTGTCATTTGATAATACATTTGGTTCATATGCATTTACTACGGTACCGTCTGAAAGCGTATAAGTTATGGGCTGCCCTCCAGATGTACCAGTAATAACAGAGTTGTACTTAAATAGATTATTGTCATCAAGCGAGTTTAAACTACCATTTTGCCCCCAGCTACCTCTAATTTTAGCGTGAGAAATTACACCTTTGGTAAAAAAATCTTCATTAGAAAAAACCCACCCTGCAGATGCTGATGGAAATGTACCCCAACGGCCTGTTGCTGGAACTTGCGATAAACCGGCACCGTCTTCACGTAATGAAGCTTCTAATAAATATTTATTTTTATAGTCATAAGTAATACGTCCGAAATACGATGTTTTTTTTATTTCGCGTGTATAGCCTGTTGCTACATCACTTTTGTGTGAAGAAAATTCAAGTTGAGCAAAGTCGTTGCTTGGATTTTCCATCGGACTACCGGTGCCATTGATATTTTTGTGTTTGTAGTCTTCAGCAGACATACCCGCTAGTAAAGTCAGGTTATGGTCTCCCAATCTACGTGTATATGTTGCAAAATTTTCCCAGGTCCATTTATTGTAAAAATCGTTGTTATCGTGCGTAATACCGGCTGAGTTCTTATTAGTAGCATCATAATAAAAAGGTTGATTCCAGTAATGATTATTGGTTAAAGCAAGTTCTAAATCAATTCTGGATGTGAATTTAAATCCGTCAAAAGGAGTAATGTCAGCATATAAATTTCCAATTAATTTATCATTTGTCACTACACCATTTGTATTAGCTAATGAAACAAAAGGATTAGTAATTTCACCTGCAACATATTGCGATATTCCGTAGTAATTTCCTGTTGGTGACTTGACAATTAAATTTTTGTTCGCAGCGATTTCACTTTGGATAAAGGATGGAATTTTTGTTGGATCTGTGTACTCAACTGGTGTAGTTGGGTCTAATTCTAATGCACTACCAATTGTTCCTCCAAACTCTCCACTATTTTCATTAATTCCTTTTGTTGTGAAATGTGAATAATTGATGTTATGCCCTACTTTCAACCATTTTTTTAATTGATGGTCAGAATTAAACATTGCAGAATATCTTTCAAACACATCTTTGTTCCCTACAATAATACCATCATTTTTGAAATAGTTCAGACCTATTATATAAGTCGATTTTTCGTTTCCACCTGAAATTGCGAGATGATGTTTAGTTGTATAGCCACTCTCAAAGAGAGAACCTAGCCAATCTGTATTGTAATTTTGGTCAATAGGGGCTGTTAGGATAGAGTTTCCATCAGTATTTTTTTCAGTCATAAATTGAGTATATTGCGATGCGTTCATCAATTTAGGTAGATTCGCAGCACTCGTAAATGAATGTTGAACGTCATAACTGATCAAAGTTTTCCCACTTACACCTTTTTTTGTAGTAATAATTATAACTCCGTTTCCTCCTTCAGCACCGTAAATAGCGCATGAAGCGGCATCTTTCAGTACTTCCATTGATGCGATGTCGGCTGGATCAAGATAATTTATATCGCCGGTCTTAACCCCATCAACAATAAATAGAGGATTTGAACCTGCGTTAGAACTAACTCCTCTGATTCTGATATTCATACCAGCTCCAGGAGCTCCTGATACGGGGACAACTTGAACGCCAGAAGTCTTGCCTTGAAGAGCTTCTTCTGCTCTAGAAATATTTGTTTTTCCGATATCTTCAGCTTTAACGCTTGAAATAGCTCCAGTTATTAAGCTCTTTTTTTGAATTCCATAACCCACCACCACAACTTCATCTAAATTCTTGGTGTCTTCAGCTAAAATAATTTTAAAATTACTTTGTCCATTTAATTTAATCTTCTGGGGTGTATATCCAATATAAGAAAATATAAGTACAGAGTTCGACGATGGGGCTTCGATAGAAAAACTCCCATTCACATCAGTTATAGTACCGACAGTGGTTCCTTCAACGAGCACACTTACTCCAATTAGCGCAGTGTTTGTTTTTTCGTCAATAACAGTTCCTTTGACAGGATAATTTGCGGCTGATACGGATAGAGTACCAATTATCATAAAGATAAATGTACTTGTCAAACTAATAAGTAGTTTGCTTAGATGTATATTCTGAAATTTACATCTTTTACTTGATTTTTTGTTCATAGATTTAATTTGATAATTAGATTGTGATTTGAAAAATAAATAACATTGCTGGTTTTTTTGCTTGAGTTAAGTTGAATTATTCATGATAATAATGTTTAAGTGTTTAATTATAGAGTTAGTTTGAAAGTTCCTTTTAAATTTGGATTGGAAGAATTACCAATAAATATCTCGTAATCACCCGCTTCATTTATGTACTCAATTTGATCATTGTAAAACTTCAAATCGTTAGGGGTGAGTGCAAAAGTTAATGTTTGACTTTCACCTTTTTTAATAAATACTTTTTGAAAAGCTTTTAGTTCTTTTACAGGTCGGACTACACAGCCTACGAGATCGCGTATGTACAGTTGTACAACTTCTTCTCCATCGTAGTTTCCTGTATTTTTGATATTGACAGTCGCTGTGAGTTTTCCTCCATTTATTGATAGCTGATCGGACGATAATTTTAAATTGCTGATTTCGAATTTTGTATAACTTAATCCATATCCAAAAGGAAAACGTGGGCTGTTTTGTAAATCAATGTAAGCTGATACATAGTTCTTGTCGTTCTCATCTTTTGCCGGTCGTCCGGTGTTCAAATGGTTGTAATAAACAGGTATCTGACCTTCTGTCCGGGGAAAGGACATAGGTAGTTTACCGGCTGGATTATACTTTCCAAAGATAATATCGGCTATTGAATTTCCTGCTTCTGTACCTAACCACCATGTGTATAATATACTTGGAACATGATCTGCTGCCCAGTTAAAAATTAGAGGCCGACCTGCATTTAATAATAGAACAATAGGCTTTCCTGTTTTGTAGATTTCTTTTAGTAGTTCTTCCTGAACACCGGGTAATTGTAAGCTACTTCTGCTTTTTGCTTCGCCGCTCATATTAGGTGCTTCTCCAAGAGATAGAATGACTACGTCAGCTGCTTTTGCTGTCTTTATTGCATCTTCAAAACCGGTTTTATCGTTATCATTGACATTACACCCCATTGAATATAAAAGGGATGAGTTTTTATCTAGTTGTTTTTTTATCCCTTGATATTGAGAGATAATTCTTGCTGAATCATCAGGAAATGCTATTGACCAAAAACCATGATTAGCTGTCGTGGCTTTAATGAATGGCCCGATTAAAGCAATGGCTTTGTTTTTCGTAGAAAGAGGTAATAAGGGGACGCCGTTGGGTAATGCTTCGTTCTTAAGTAGGACGATACTTTTTTCTCCTATCTCGCGGGCAAATTTTCTGTTTTCAGGATTGTTTGTTTGTTGTTTTTCTCTTTCTGAGTTGCAGAAACGGTATGGGTCTTGAAACAATCCAAGCTCAATCTTTTTGATCAGTATGCGTTTTACAGCTTCATCTATAATTGAAATATCAACTTTTCCATCCTGAACTAGCTGTTTTAAATTATCACGATAGCAACGGCTTTCCATGTCCATATCTGATCCGGCAATAATCGCTTTCATGGCTGCATCATAGCTGTCTTTTGCATAACCGTGTGCTATCATTTCACCGATGCTTCCCCAGTCGCTGACTACAAATCCTTTGAAGTCCCATTGTTTTTTGAGTATGTCTCTTTGTATATATTTATTCGCAGTTGCAGGTATGCCATTTATATCGTTGAATGAGTTCATAAATGTAGCAACATTAGCTTCAACTGCCGCTTTAAAAGGAGGTAAATAGGTTTCATTAAGTTGTCTTAAACTCATATCTACAGAGTTATAATCCCGTCCACCTATAGCAGCACCGTAGGCTGCAAAGTGTTTGGCGCAGGCCATAACTGCATCTACATTTCCAAGACCTTTTCCTTGAAACCCGTTTACGCGGGCTTTGGCTACTAAGCAACCTAGATATGTGTCTTCGCCGGCTCCTTCCATAACGCGTCCCCAACGTGGATCTCTTGCAACATCCACCATAGGTGCAAATGTCCAATGTTCTCCGAATGCAGCTGCTTCTGTAGCCGCTATTCTGGCTGATTTTTCTATCAATGCTAGATCCCACGATGCTGTTTCTGCAAGTGGGATGGGGAAGGTGGTTCGAAATCCATGAATAACATCTAACCCGAATATCATTGGAATTCGTAAACGGGATTGCATGGCAATTTCTTGTAATTTTCTGGTTTTGTCTGCTCCTATTACGTTTAGCATGGAACCAACTTTGCCTTGGCGGATCTGAATTTCTTTGTCGTTTTCAGTTGTCACTTTTCCGGTAGCTTCCCAATCACTGGTGTATTGATTTAGCTGTCCTATTTTTTCATCGAGTGTCATTAAACGAATAATGGAATCGGCTTGAGATTCCGTAGTGATTCTTTTTTGTCCTAATACAGTTGAACAAATGAAAACGATAAAAATGATTTGTGGAATTCTTTTCATTGGATTTCTATAGAATTTATTAATAATATCTGCTTGACTAAATTAATCAGAGTCTAAGTTTATTTGATTTATATTACATAAATGATAAAAGTATAGAAAATATAAATCTAAGGTTTTTTAAACATAGTGTCTAGGAAACAATAAGTTTTGTGATGCAAATATAAAAGGTATTATTTCTTTTTCCAAATATTTAGTGTGTTTATTTTACACTAAGAAATGTGATTAACTATGCTAAAAGACTTATTCGTTGTCAATCGTTTGTATACTAGATTTTTATTTCGCAGTCTATTTTGTGCATTAGAAATTTATTTTTTATGATTTTATGAAATTTGGATATGCTGTGAAGCTATGAAATTTTACTCTATACTGAAATTCGTTGTTTCATCTGTGAATGTTTGCCGTATTATGTTAGGTTGTCCAAAATTTAGCTACATTATTTTATTTACATTTTGTAAAGACTCAATAATCATATACCATAAATTATATAATAATGGAATTCTTAATATATTTAGAGACGTTAGTTATCTTGGAGCTTGAATTATTTTGACCTCATTACTTCAAAGTAATTTTGCTTATTTGACGATCGATGATGCACTGGCACTTGTGGAACGAATCCGAATTTACCTGTTTCGCTGTATTTGCATAACCCGCCGGTAAAATTGATGAAGAATCCAGCCTAAGGTTAAAACTATAAATACTCACCCGATTTCTCCAATCACTTTGCGGGGCAGCAGTTCCTGCCCCACAAATTGCCCTCAAACGCTTATCGGGCAAGTATAAAACAATCTTGTAGAAAGTTAATTTGACGATTGCCTGCGTGTATAAAGCAAAAAAAAAGAGAGTGACCTTTTGGGACACTCTCCTCTTCTTACCAAAAAAAACTAATACCGAATCAAAATAAACGAAACCAACCAATTTTATTTATTACCACACATAGCTTGCTACCGATCCGGATGCTAAGCTGTGGGTGACTGTTTTGCCTTTAAACTGAATGTTGAATGTTTGTGACAATGAACTTTCATTGAGTACGATCAATACCTTTTTGCCACTAGGTGTGAGAAATGCTACATTGGGCAGGTTGGTAGACAAATTAGAATCTATCCGCACAGAACCCATTGGAACAAACTTCGAAGCGTGTGCTATGATATAATACGATACATTTCGGGTTATGCTACTACCTATAGTCAATCCTCCCATGCAGGTACTACAGCCACCTACGGTATGAGGGTTATATTGAGGATCTGAAGCCAGATTCCATTCTAACACATTTTTACTCCAGTTACGCGGTGCACCTATAATCAGATTTTTTATGTGCCACGACAAATTTTCCTGAAAATTACCAGGCGCACCTACCCACTGCTCGGTGAAATATACGTTTTTATCAGGATAAGCATTGTGAACTGTCGTCAATGCACTAATGTCGCCTCCATAGAGGTGAAAAGCCGATCCGTCGCTATATTTGTGTGCATCGGGGTCGTTTAAAATACTTGTCGGATATGTGTACACATCGCAATTATGATCGTACAAGATAATCTTTGTTTTAACATTTGCTTTTGCAAACTCCGGTCCCAAGTAGTTTTTGACGAACAGCGCCTGATCTTGGGCAGACATATACATACTTGGGTTATTGTCTGGATTTAACGGTTCATTCTGCACGGTAATTGCATCGATAGTGATTCGCTGATCCTTCATTGCCTGAATGTACTTCACAAAATAACGTGCATAAACGCCAAAGTATTCAGGTTTTAAACTGCCGCCTTTAGGACTCTTATTTGTTTTCATCCACGCTGGTGCCGACCAGGGGGAACCTAATATTTTTATATTAGGGTTGATGGCTAAAGCTGACTTTAAAACCGGAATCAAATCGTATGTGTCCGGTTTGATGTCGAAATATTGTAGTGTGGTATCGGTACTTGAGGTGCTAATGTCGTTATACGAAAATACGTTAGCATTTAAATCCGATGCACCAATGCTTATTCGTAGATAGCTAATGCCAATGGCCGTACTGTCGGTAGAGAAAAGTTCTCTCATCAAGTCGGTGCGTGTGTTTGATGCCAGTCTGTTTATCAGGTAGGCACTTCCACCCGTCATGGAAAATCCAAAACCATCCATCGTTTGATAGCTGGAAGTAGAATCGACTGTGATGGTAGGATAACTATTGGTAGCGTTGGTGAAATTCAATGCAATATTTTGTTTTTTGAGATAAGTAGAAGTTCCCGGACTAGTTAGCCAGCAAGCAACCTGTGTGGCTGCAATTTTAGTAGAATCACTAGGTCGGGGCTTCGGTTGTACTATCTCAGTTCCTGTTGCACAGCTTGATAGTATTGCCAAAGATAAAACAAAAGCTGATCTTGAAATAAATTGATTGCGAATGATGAAGTTTTGAAACATAATTTTTTAAATAAAATGGTTTGGGTAAAGATTAGGTAACTGTATAAATTGATAATATAAAAATAGCCGGACTTGCCGTTTAGGATAAATCCGGCTATTTACTTTGGAATAGGATAGTTACTCTTCTTTATTGAATTAGTATCCTGAATTTTGTTTCAGTTTAGCATTCAGATCAAGTTGTGATTGAGGAATTGGATATACCAGATTATTACTTGTTATTTTTCCGTTATAAATGCCTCCTTCTGCTTTACTAATTACTGCAACTGCTCTTCCTGTACGCACGAGATCAAACCAACGTTGTCCTTCAAATGCAAGTTCCAGAAACCGTTCTTTCTCAATGGCCAATCGCATGTCGCTTTGGGTGGTTGCAGCTGTATTTGCAAGACCAACACGATTGCGAACCAGATTAATATAGGTGGCTGCCTGAGTAGTTTGTCCAAGTTCATTAAGAGCTTCTGCTTTTAGAAGTAAAATATCTGCTAAACGTAGCATAATAATATTACTGGCAGCAGATTGATCCCCTCTCATCTTGTTGCAGAAAGGATAATTGCTTTTGGTCCAGTTTGCATCATCCCATGTAACTGTTGCCCATTTAATTGAGGAATTGAAACGAACAAGGTCTCCTTCATCTTTAAAAGCTTTGACTATATCTTGCGACGGACAATTAAATTTTTTCCAGTCAGTGCCTATAAACATACTAGATCCCCAGTTTCCTGTTCCAGTACCCCAGTTTCCATCATACTGAATTTCAAAAATGGATTCGCTACTATTCTTGTGGGCGTCATCCCAAAGATAGTCATAGTTGCTAACAAGTGAATAACCTCCATTGATCACAGCATCGCAATAGGTGCTTACTTTATTCCAGTCTTTTGTGTCCTGAGTAGCATATACTTTTGCTAACAGAGCGTTGACAGCTCCTTTTGTAACAAAACCTTTGTTGGCTGCAGTTGCAGGAACTGTTGCAAGGGCAGTTTGTAAGTCAGTTACAATTTGACTGTAAACAGCGGCTTGTGTTGTTTGCTCAGGATAAAGTGTCGGAGTAAGTTGCTCAAAATTATCTCCATTGATAGCTGGGATATCATTTAATATCAAAGGAATATTCCCAAATAACCTGATTAAATCAAAATAGGCCCAGGCTCTTATAAAAGAAGCTTCAGCGACAATCTGAGTCTTTCTGGTACTAGTTAAATTACTATCCGTGATTTTAGGAACATTGACAATCGTTTTATTGCAATGGGCAACCATAGCGTATAAATTCGTCCAATCTCGTGTTACGTTACTATTAGATGCATCTGCATTGTATGCATCTATTTGGGAATATTGCGATCCTGAGGCACCTGCATAAGTATTATCAGAATGCATATCACCATCTACAAAATAGTCCAGTTCATACCGCTCTGTTCGAAAATCTGCATAACATGCTGCCAACAGAGCTTCAGCTTGATCTGCTGTTGTTAGAGAGCTTGAACTACTTGAAGTTAGTTGTGATAAAGGGCTCTTATCCAGGAAATCGTTACATCCAGTGAGAGTTAGGACGTAAAGAGGTAGGATAGCTATATAAAAAATATGTTTTTTCATAATGATAAAAATATTTAGAATTGAACTTTTATACCAAATATAACCGATTGGTATTGAGGATAAGTACCGTAATCTACACCAGCCACTACATTGTCATTTCCTGCATAGTTTACTTCTGGGTCAAAGCCTTTGTATTTTGTTAATGTAAACAAATTGTTGGCAGTAGCATATAGCATTAGGTTGCTTAGATAAGCAGCATTGATTAGTTTCTTAGGGAATGCATAAGAAAGCGTAATGCTTTTTACGCGCAGGTAAGATCCGTCTTCAATAAATCTAGATGAATTGTAGGCATTATAATAGCTCCCATCTGAAACCGCTTTTGGAATATTGGTAATCTGACCGACTTTTTCCCAACGTCCGAGAACGGCAGTTGATTGATTTTTGCTGTCGAACATTCCTTCTGTGTCAATTCGCGATGCATTGAAGATATCGTTTCCTTGTGTTCCTTGTAATAAAATCGACAAAGTGATATTCTTATAGGTAACATCTCCATTCATTCCAAATATAAAATTAGGCTCAGCATGACCAATAACTGTTCTGTCTCCCGGATCAGTGTGTCCGTTTTTGTTTAAATCTTTGTAAATCATGTTTCCGGTTTGCGGATCAACTCCTTCTGCAACATACCCATAAAATGTACCAACAGAATAGTCTTTGGCTAGACGCACTGCATATTGGCCATTGGAAGTCTGAGCAAAATCATAAACTGGAGAAAGGCCTAGATTAGTGACTTTACTTCTATTAAAAGAAATTTGAAGCCCTGCATTCCAGGCAAAGTCCTTAGTTGAACGGTGAGCGTTTAAAGCAAACTCCATACCCCAATTCTGCATTTGTCCATCGTTTCTTGTGATATGATCTACAGCTGTTCCTGATGGAAGTGGGACATTCAATAATAAATCGTTTGTTTTCTTCATATAAGCATCTACACTAAATGTCAACAAAGAATTTAAAAATGAGGCATCAATACCTGCATTACTTTGTGTTGTTGTTTCCCATTTCAATGACGAATTCTCAATGTTTGATTGAGATATAGAAGGTCCGGAAAGAGGGGATGTCGCGGTTACGCGCACGAAGTTGTATAGAGCAGGCCATGCATATTCTGACAATCCGTTTTGATTTCCGTTTTTACCTATGCCGACTCTTATTTTCATATCATTCATCACATCTTTCACACTTTCCATAAATGGTTCCTCTGTTATACGCCACCCAGCCGATGCTGAAGGGAATAACCCCCATTTGTGGTTGTTAGCTAACTTTGAAGATCCATCATAGCGTACATTTGCAGTAAGTAGATATTTACTTTTGTAATTGTACGCAATCCTTCCGAAAAATGATGCTATTGACCATTCTGTAGCTTTTGTATTAGCATCGGTGATCTGGTTAGCGGCATTCAAGGTCGATATATTAAGTGTTTTTGGAAAATCCTTTCCTGATATATATGAGTATTCCTTGCGCGATGACTGTGTACTTTGACCTGCCATGACAGATAGCGAATGATCTCCAAACACTTTATCGTAAGTAAGAATATTTTCCAGTAACCAAATGGTTTGTGTATACCGTTCGGTTGATCCAACTCCGTTTTGAGCACGTCCGTACGATGTTCTGATAGGGTCGGTGAACTGGTCATTCTGATTGTTCATATAGTCCAGACCAAAATTAGCTTTGTATTTTAAATTTTTCGTAAAAGATATTTCAGCATTGGCATTTTCTAACAAACGGTTATTTTTAGTCGTATTTGTTCGCGATAAATAAGCTGCCGGACTTTCCCACGAAGCTTGATAAGGATTGCCTTGATATTGTCCGGGATTATTTGGATCCCAGATACCTATCACTGGAGGTGTATTGATAGCACTAAGTATAACACCGCCACGATCAGATCCTTGGTTTTGTATAATTCCATCAGTTTTCGAATTGGCATAAGAGATGTTGTTTGTGAATTTTAGCCAATTGTAAAGTTGAAGGTCAGAATTCATTCTCATATTATATCTTACATACTGAGAAGGGTGAATAACTCCTTTTTGGTTCAGATAACCAAGGGAGATGAAGTTTCTATTTTTCTCGTTACCAGTACTTATCGATAACTGATGATTTTGAGTAAGAGCTGTTTTAAAAGTCTCATCCATCCAGTTTGTATCGGTTGTAACATCATTGCCAACGGACGCTGCTTTTACTTCGTTCATTAAATCACGATATTGAGCAGTATTCAGGGCCTTAACCTTTAGATCTCCCATAAATGAAATTCCGGCATACCCATTATACGTAACAGATGTTTTACCTGAACTTCCACGTTTTGTTGTGATGATAATTACGCCATTGGCAGCACGTGCCCCGTAAATAGCAGAGGAAGACGCATCTTTCAATATTTGAATGCTCTCAACATCTTGAGGAGAAACACTTGTCATATCTGTTGTTGGTTGTCCATCGATTATATACAGCGGGTCATTACCGGCTAGTACAGAGGTTGAACCACGAACTCTTATTGAAATTCCTTCTCCGGGTGCGCCCGATGGAGAACTTACTTGCACTCCTGCCGCCATACCTTGAATAGCATCACCTAAAGTTGCTATTGGACGTACTTCTATGTCTTTAGTAGATACAGAAGAAACAGCAGTTGTAACATCTTTTTTCTTTTGAGTTCCATAACCGACTACAACAACTTCGTCTAAGTTTTTTGAGTCTTCAGACAAAATAACCTTAAGAGTAGATTGCCCGTTCAACTTTACTTTTTGTGAAGTATAACCAACATACGAAAATACAAGAGTTGAATTTTCGGAAGGGGCATTAATGACGAAATTCCCGTCAACATCAGTGACAGTCCCTACATTTGCATTTTCGAGTTTAACACTTACTCCAATTAATGTAGTATTTGTTTTCTCGTCAACGACGGTTCCTTTTACTGGGAAATTGGCCGCAGAAACAGATAGAGTGCCAATTATCATAAAGATAAAAGTACTGGCCAAACTTATGAGTAGTTTGTTAAGATGTACGTTTTGATATTTACATCTTTGTCTTAATTTTATGTTCATAGATTTAATTTGATAATTAGAATGTGATTTAATAAATTAATAACACTATTGATCTTTCTGTTTAAGTTAAGTTGAATTATCCATGATAATAAGTATTTAGAATTAGATATTATAGGGTTAATCTGAAAGTTTCTTTGAAATTTATATTTGACAAATCGAGCATTCTGCAAATGTTGAATGGTCTGTAAGTTTTGTAATTAGATTCCCTTGCTTTCAAAAACTCATATTCAAAAGCTTTTAATTTTAGATTCCGGGACTAACTATCTTAAATGTATTAATAGTTTGTTATATCTTGTGTCTTAATTATCCTTGTAGATTCGCTTTTGTTTATTTGCGACTCATATTTTTATTATTCAATATCTGATGTCGTGTTTTTTGCAACTTAGTTCAGATTTCAATGTAACGCGTAGTGTATTTCCTTTGTTAGATTAAGCTTTTTCTTTTTGATCTTATATCTGATATTTAGGAACGCGTTTATTGTAATAAATCGTAGTCTTACCTTTTGTTCAATGAAAGACTTTGGATAGTATTCGGGATGGATAATAGCTTCTTTCAGCTGTTCAAATTTGTTTGGAGAGATGAAAGTTGAACTAATTTTTTTTTGAGCTTTTTTCATGTGACTTTTATATGATATTGTTAACTCGCGTGTAACTGAATTGACCAAAGCTAAAGTTTGATTAATAAGTTTATCACAGATGATAAAAGTATTGAAAATAGAAATCAAAGGTTTTTTAAACAGAGTGTTGTTCAAACAATAAGTTTTGTGATGCAAATATAAAAGGTATTATTTCTTTTTCCAAACATTCACTGTGTTTATTTTACACTAAGTATAACATTTAACTATATTAAAAAATAAAATCTCTATCAAACGATTGAATGATAGAGATTTTATAGATAAATGTTTTGTCGAATTTATGGATTCATTCCTAACGCTTTTACATAGTTCTCATTTACGATACAGTTCTCAAATTTCATATTAGTGATAAATTCATTCAATGCTTCTTGTACATCTTCTTGATTTGGACGAGCTTCTCTGATTTTATCAAATCCGCCTCTATCTTTTTTTGTGAAATCAACAATCAGATTCCATTTCTTTGGTGTTGAAATTCTGAGTATTCCACTTTTATTCTCGAGTTTCTTATAAGGCCAAAAATGCCATCCAATATTGTTGTTTTCTAAAAGCTTGCGGAATGATGCTACCCATTGATCTGTATTTTCTCCGGTTTCGCCCATATAAAGTGGCAGGTTTACTTTCGACCGAAAATCGATAAGATCCTGAATACTGCTTTGCAGTGTGTCGCACCAATAGCGGTGGCAGGTATACATCATATTATTATCAAAATGCCAATCGGTAAAAACTGCAAAATTACCATTCCACTGCGCACCACCCAACAAAACGATATGATTTTTATCGTGTTTTCGGATAGCCGATACTGCCAGTTTATAAACCGGTTCCAGTTTTTTGTTTATTTCGTCCTTATTGGCGAAATAATGCGCAATAGGCTCATTTAATAGATCATAGCCAATAATAGTAGTTTCATTTGCGTAGTGCTTTGCTATTCGTCCCCATATTGAGCTATACAAGGCCTGATTATTCTCGCTTTCAAATAACCATGGGTAGCCATAACTGTCGTCAATATTATCTCCTGTTTGTCCTCCCGGAGCGTCATGCATATCAAGGATTACATATAGTCCTTCTGATTTACACCATTGTATGACTTTATCCAATAATGTAAAACCTCTGTTGGAATCATTATATCCCATATAGTCCTCGTTTGTGAAAAGTTTGTAATGGAAGGGTATACGGATTGAATTCATTCCAGTTTTTCTGAGATAATGGATGTCATTTTGAGTAATATATCCGTCTTGAAACTGATGCCAAAAAGTATTGGTTTTGTCAGGGCCAACAAGTTCTTTTAAAGCCTGATCAATTAATCTGTATGAGCTGGTTTTGTCAAACATAAACATATATCCTTCCGGATTTAACCAGTTCCCTAAATTTGTCCCTTTAATTTTAAAATTTTCGCCGTTCGGAGCAACAATGTTTTGTCCGTCTACCCTAAAGAACTTGTTAGAAATCTTTGGTTTACTGAAAAGTAAAAATGGATTCATTAAAATGAAACACAAAATACCTATACCAACAACTTTGTGATGATTGTTTTTTTTCATGATGAATTATAAAAAGAGTGATTAAAGTGTCAATTGTACAATATCTTTGCTTTTGCAAAAGTAAGTTTGTTTTTTCATATTTCCAAAATAATCAGGAGCGATAATTTTGTTTGATTATTATTGATTAATAAGGTCAATATTTTATGGAAGCTAATTTTAAAATTAATATCTTTGTGCCCATATTGAAAACCGTTTTTTATATGCCAAACAACAATGAATTGATGTCTCAAACTGCCATTCCAGAAACGTTACCAACGGTTTCTGTAGACTGTGTAATCTTTGGATATGACGAGGAAAAATTGAAAGTATTGATTAGGCGGGAGTTTGTGCCGTGTGAGGGCAATACTTGTATTGAGTGGAAACTGCCAGGAAACCATGTCCGTAGAAATGAAGAGATTTGCGAAACGGCTGCACGTATACTAAAAGAACAAACAGGTTTGGAAAATATTTTCGTAAAACAATTTTTAGTTTTTAGTGATCCGGATAGATTGAAACGAAGGCAATGCGATTATGAATGGGTGAAACCTCGTTTGGAGGATGAAAGAGTTATAACTGTTGCCTTTTACTCACTTGTAAATGTAACTGATGTAGATAACAGCATGTTAATTGAAGACGCTAATTGGGCAGATGCTTATGAAGTCCGAGAATTAATGTTTGACCATAACGAAATTTTTGATGAGGCATTTAAAAAACTTCGTTACGATTTGCTTCATGAACCATTGGTCTTTGAATTATTGCCTGAAAAGTTTACGCTGACTCAAATGCAGAAGCTTTACGAAGCAATTTTTAATACTACTTACGATAAACGAAATTACAGGCGTAAAGTAAATAAGATGCCTTATTTAATACCACTGGATGAAGTACAAACAGGTGTATCGCATAAACCGGCTCGCTTTTATAGTTATGATAGAGAAGTATATGAGAAAACACGCACAGAACGATTTGACTTCCGGGTGTAGCTGATTTATTTTATCTGACAATTAAATTGATAACTTATCTTTTCCTGTAATTGTATTTCTTAATTTCATAATGAAGATATACGTTATGGGAATAAGCGATAGTGCATTGGCCCAAATAAGAGGTGTGTCATGTAAGAGTATTCCATAAACTAACCATAACGAAATGCACACAACAACAATGCAGTACATGATCAATGAAATACTATGAGTGTCTTTCGATCGGAATACTTTAATTGCTTGCGGAAATTGATTTAGTACAGACAGTAAAGAGGCTAGAAAGCCTACAGTTTCAATAAGTGATATATTCATTTGCGATATTATCCAATAATTATTACTATCCTATTGGTTCATAAATAAAACCTAATTCATTCATTTCATCTTTGTCGTAGATGTTTCTTCCGTCAAGTACTAAGGAACCTTTCATTGATTTTTTCACTACACCCCAGGTTGGCATTCTGAATTCTTTCCATTCTGTGACGAGTAGGAGGGCATCTGCCTCTAATACTGCATCGTAAATATCATTGGCAAAGTAGATATTTGAAGAGTCTGACTTTATTAAAGTATTCATTTTAGACCGGATAAAGTTTTCTGCTTCGGGCATAGATACAGGATCAAAAACCCGTACCTGACAACCTGCCTGCAATAGTTTCTCAATTAAAACTAAGGATGGAGCTTCCCGAATGTCGTCGGTATTTGGTTTAAATGATATTCCCCATATTGTTATTGTCTTGGCATATAGTTCTGACTTAAAATGTTTTTCAAGTTTATGAAATAATACTTGTTTCTGATAAGCATTAACTTCTTCAACAGCTTTAAGTACGCGCAGTTCATAGCCATTTTGAGAAGCTGTTTTTATAAGGGCTTTTACGTCTTTAGGAAAACATGAACCTCCATAACCACAACCAGCGTATAAAAACTTACCTCCAATGCGTTGGTCAGTTCCGATACCTTTTCTAACCATATTTATATCCGCACCAACTCGTTCGCATAAGTTTGCCATGTCGTTCATAAAGCTAATACGGGTTGCTAACATAGCATTGGCGGCATATTTGGTCATTTCGGCCGAAAGAATGTCCATAAATATTACCCGAAAGTTATTCAATAAAAATGGACGATATAATTTAGTTATTAGTTCTTTGGCTTTTTCACTTTCGACTCCGACTACAACGCGATCGGGGCTCATGAAGTCTTTAATAGCATCGCCTTCTTTTAGAAATTCGGGGTTTGAAGCTACATCAAAGTCAATAGAAACTTCACGTTTGTCCAGTTCTGCCTGAATTGTTTGACGAACTAACGACGCGGTTCCAACCGGAACGGTGCTTTTGGTAACTAATAAAACATATTGTTGCATGTTTTTACCAATGGTAGTTGCCACTTCAAGTACATACTTTAAATCTGCACTACCATCGGCATCAGGAGGAGTTCCTACGGCACTAAATACTACTTGAACGTCATTGAGTATATCAGTCAGGCTGGTTGTGAAGTGTAATCTGTCTGCTTTTACATTTCGCAAAACCATGTCTTCCAGTCCTGGTTCGTATATAGGGATAATGCCTTGTTTCAGATTTTCAATCTTACGAATATCTATATCAACACAAGTGACATCTACGCCCATCTCGGCAAAACAAGTTCCCGAAACTAATCCGACATAACCTGTTCCAACTATTGCTATCTTCATTAAAATATTATTTATATAAACCCGATTTGTTTTTCAGGGGATGTTTGTTCTATACTTATTTTTGTGTACCTAATGCGGCTTGTAATTTTTTGCTTTTGACCGGATGTCCGGTATCAGCTGACTTTTTAGATTTCCGTATCATCTTGATAATAATGAAAATATTTTTCAGCATCACTTTTCTTCTTTTTGGAAGTATATCCGTAGCTAAAACCAAATAGATAAGCATATTTGTATAATTTGTATTTTGTATACTTACTCTCATCGTCTAGCACATCATTCAGTACAGTGTAAAGCTGAGGTATGTTATCTAATTTTAGCTGTGCACATAACTTCTTGAAGAATGTTTTATTGGTTTTACCGTTACGAACGACAAATAGATTGACATCTGAGTATTGCGCCAATGAGTATGCATCTGTTACCATACCAATAGGGCTGGAATCAACAATGATAAAGTCATAACGTTTTCTTAGTTCCTCAAACATTTGTCCGAGTTTGTCTGATCTGATTAACTCACCGGGATTTGGAGGAATAGATCCTGCAGGTAAAATGTCAAAATCAACCTTTGGCAATTTTAAAATAATCTCGTCGAGTGTACATTGTCCGACCAGATAATTTGTAATTCCGAGCGGATGAATAATGTTGAATCGTTGATTGACACTTGGCTTCCGAATATCCATGTCTATCAAAATCGTTTTTTTACTCGCCATGGCATAAACCGAAGCCAGATTGATAGAAAAATAGGTTTTTCCGTCTCCCGATTCGGTGGAGGTGGTCATGACTACAATATTTGTTTTCCGCTGGACAATGAATTCTACGCGGGTTCGTATTATTCGGAACATTTCCGTATAGGCCGATCGTGGGTTCTTTGAGACTATTAATGGATCAGTACTTTTAGTGTGACGTACAGCTCCAATCAATTGAAAAGATGAATTTTTTTCTACATCTTTTGTTGAATGCACTGTATTGTTGAGTAGCTCCATTAATATCACTATAAAAGTAGGAATCAGCAGCCCGAACAGTAAAAAGACCATTGTTGTTTTTGATCTTTTATCAGAGTTCGTTATTGTAACAATACGAGCTTTATCAAGTATATCATTGTCTGGTGTATTTGAAGCCTTTAAGATTTCAGATTCAGCTCGTTTTTGAAGAAAGAACGTATAATAGTTGTCATCCATTTTATATTTACGTTCAATGGCTACCATCTCAAGCTCTTTTTTAGGGAGTTCCTCGATTTGTTTGTTTACTGCGGCTAATCTGGTTTGAAAATCATTCTTTTCAATGTTCAGCGAAGCACGCATACTTTTTATAACCTCCATTACGGTTAGTTTGGAAGTTTCTATTTGTTTGCTATACTTCTGATAGATCGGGTTTGCTTCGGTAACTTCCGAGCGAAGATTATACAGCTCGTTGATTTGTTGAACGAAGGTCATTAACATTGGTTCGTTCAATCCTAAGCTGGAAGGCGCTATGATAGCTCCGTCTGCAAAGTTAGTTTTTAAATATCTTGTTAGATAATCTAAATAGGTTTCGCGCAGTTTTAGTTCAGCCTTTTGGGTGTCGAATTTTGTGGCCTTAGCCAATAAGTCGCTCGTGTGGCTGGAAACATCAACAATTTTGTTTGACTGTCTGAAATTAGTCATTTTCCCTTCAGAGTTTGTCAGAGACTTTGATACCAATCCCAACTGCTCATTGATGAAATTAATGGTTTTAGTGGCAGCATCGTTTTTCCGATTAAGATTGTCTGCCAGAAAGGTGTCGCATAACTTATTGATAAAGTCAATATCCCGATCTGGTGTATCGCTGATCAATGAGATTTTTAATACCGAGGATCCTTCAGCAACATAGCCAAAATTCAAACGAGAGGCAAAGTCTGATATTAATGATTCTTTGGTTCGAAACTTAAAATACATTTCGGCATTTCCCATATACCTATCTACATTGTTGACGGTAAGGAAAAACAAATTGTGTTGGATAGCCCGTCCGTATTGTCCGTCAATCTGAAATTTGCTGAACAGATTATTTTCATCAACCGAGATAGTATAACTTCCGTTTGAGCGTAATTTTATTTTAAAAAGCACTCCATAGGCTTCAGGAGCAATGTAATCTGCCTGAATAACAATGGGAGTGGTTTTGTATAGATTGCGGGTCTTGAAACTTCCTTTGGATATGTAATCTACCTTCATAAAAGGCAGACTGTCGACAACTTTGCTTACCAAGTCGTTAGATCCAAGCATGATGACCTGATTCTTTACGTTTTTGTATCCGGATTGAATGCCAAAACCCTGCATCAAAGCTTGCGAACTATTACCATTCGAATGATTTTCATCAATTAAAACCCGACCTTCTGTTTGAAAGCTCGGTAACCAGGTTCGGTTTTCGATATAAGCCAGTCCTAATGAAACAATTATTCCAATAACAAATAAGTACCAGTTATTTAGAAAGTAAGATGCCCATTCCATGATATCAAAGCCGGACTCTTCTTCGCTGTTAAATGGCTTTTCAAGATTATTTAATTCCATTGTAATAATTCATTAGATAAGACAATAGTTATAATTACTTTTTGTAGTTTAAAACTCCAAAAAGTAAAGAGAATGAGAAATTTATAACACTCAATAAAGTTGCATAACTATTTACCTTGTAGAAACTGGAGAATTCACGTTGTACGTAAATAATGTCATTGGGGTAAACGTAGTAATACTTTGAATCTATAATACTTTTAGGGCGAATGTCGAACTCCATAACCTGAGTTCCTTTATCTGATTCCCTGATTATACGGATGTGTTTCCTGTCGCTGGTTTCGCTAAAGTCGCCCGACATGGATAATGCCTGGAAAATAGTAAGTTTCTCTTTGTAAATAGGAAAAATACCCGATCCGGCATCACCGAATATGGTAAATGTTTTATTTGCAAGACTCAGTTTTATCACCGCATCAGGTATTAGTTTCTTAAAACTGTTTTCAATAGTTACGGCAGCCTCATCCAATGTAAGCCCTACTACATGAATATGGGATATAAAGGGTAAATCAATGGTTCCGTCGGTGTATACGCGATACGAAAGTTGATTTTGACCGGAGGATGACGACGCTGATGCTGAGATTATTTTTGATATTGTTTCGTCGGAGGTAATAAGACGGTAAATTAATTCATCGTTTACCTGTATCTTGTAGTCTTTATAATTCGTTTTTTCATAAACAGGCAGTTTGCGATTATTATCTTGTAATAATCGTAAATTTTTATAATTGTAACACGACGACAGTGATAGCAATAATATAAAAATAACCAATATGTTAGTTTTGTTTTTCATGTTGTAAGCAAGCCTGATTCTATTGAACTTCGTTGTGTGATACTCTTAATGATCAGTTTGTTTTAGAAAAAACTTTTATAAATAAAATAGCCTAATGAATAAGTTGTTATTACCGTCGATAGGGCTACCCAAAAGGTAGATACCCCGAAGAATTGCTCTTTCATTGGTTGAAGGAAAATAACATCGTCGGGTTCCAGATAATAAAACTCCGAGTTGATGATGTCTGCGCTTCGGAGATCGAATGTTTTTACCTGATTTCCATTTTCGGTAACCCGCAAAATCCGGATTTTGCTACGGTCGGCCGAATAACTTAGATCTCCGGCCATTGCTAAGGCCTGATAAATGTTTACTTTTTCGCGGGTGAAAGGAAAGCGACCTGACTTGCCGGAGCCAATAATGCTAAACGTTCTGCCAACCATCCGAATATCAACAGAATTTAATTTCAGAACCGGTTTGATTGCATTCTCCAGAGTCTCTTTAGCTTCTCTCAAAGTTTTGCCTTTTACGTTGATTTCGCCGATTAACGGAAACTTAATATTTCCATCCGATTTTACCAGATAAGTATATAAATCGGTGTTTTCTCCGGCGCTTGATGACATTTGCATACCAGAACTTCCAGAACCATTGAAAAGTGCGTTGGTTTTCTCATCGGTTGAATATACCTGAACGAATAACCGATCACCTTCTTTTAAATGATAGTCTTTGTATGAAATGGTATCCTTATATGCCGGAATCTTGTTTTTAGGTTCTTGTAAATAATTCAATTGGTGCGTTGTTATACACGATGTTAACTGAATGGTTAACGCCACGAATAACAAAAGATGAATTAGCGGTTTTCGCATCATTTAAATTTTTAAGAGAAATTCATAGCAAAGATATACAAAATATGCAAAATAGCCACAACCAAATAAGAAAATGCGAACTAAGATTTGAATTATTTCGATTAGAAAACGGGAAAACTGGATTGTTTGTAGCTTAAAATCCAGATTACATGTACTACTCAGTCTAAAATCGAACAGCCGGTTTATCTTCTTTTTTTGCTGATGTTTTATTTCTCAGGGTTGTAATATGTGTTGTTGCACAAATATTTGAATTTGAACTTTGCTTGTGTTTCTTTTGCCTGAAATCCCCGGAGTAGAGCTTTCTTGTCCTCTTTCTTCTTCATCTGCGATCTAGAATTATCGCTACAGCCGGTTCAAATAAATGTCAGTAAGTAGTGCTGACCAAAATATGACATTCAGTTTGCACTTATACTTATTCAGTGTGTAGATCTTATTATTTTTATTTCCGTTCAGAAACAACATAAAAGTCGGTGCTACTCAAATCTCATTTAGTCAAATATATTCGGTTCAGATAAAAGATGTTTTGTTTCGTTCCTGTAATTGGGACATTAAAAAAAAATCAATTAAATTTGCAAAGAAATTTAGAAACAATAATTCGAAAACAAAGCGGAATGCTTCGATCTAAACTCAAATGGATTGGAATGTGCAGACATTTGAGTTTTTTTTAGAATAGGATCTTATATTGAACTGAAAAATTGGTATTTCTTTGTTGATTGATGGCGGCTTCTACAAAAAGGCCGGTTCATTCTTTCCAAGAAATGAAGAATTCTTCCCGAGAAATGGAGATTTTGTCTCAAGAAATTAAGATTTCGTCCCGGGAAATGGAGATTTTGTCTCAAGAAATAGAGATTTTGTCCCAAGAAATTAAGATTTCGTCCCAAGAAATGGAGATTTTGTCTCAAGAAATAGAGATTTTGTCTCAAGAAATTGAGATTTCGTCCCAAGAAATTGAGTATTCTTTTCAAGAAATAGAGTCTTTTTTCTAAGAAATGAAGCATTATTCATAAGAAATGGAGCATTATTCATAAGAAATGAAGCATTATTCATGAGAAATGGAGCGTTATTCATAAGAAACGGAGCATTATTCATAAGAAACGGAGCATTATTTCAAAGAAATTCAATCTTGTTTTGACTGATTGCTTTGATTTTTATAAAAGTAATTCAATTAGTTTCAATGAATTTGGCATAAAGTAGTTATGATTGAATATAACGGTTACAGATTTTGTTGAATGATTGTTTTTATGCAGTGTTTACTTGTTTTCAAATAGTAAAAATAAATTGGTTTGTAACGTAATATAATAAAATGATGAGAACTATTATTCGAAATTTCATATTACTGTTGGTGCTGGTACTTTTAATGTCTTGCGATTCGCGTCGGAAGCAAGAAAAACTAGCTGATGAGAGGCTTAAACGTATTGAAACGCTGATTAACCAGAACTCGTTGAATGCAGCCAAGATACAGATTGACAGTATTCATCTTTTGTTTCCGCGTTTGGTGGACAAACGTCGTATTGCTGCTGCTTTTGCAGACACGATAGCGCGTCGCGAAAGTACCCGTAATCTGGCTTATTGTGATAGTATTTTACCGCAAAAGCAACATGAAGCAGATTCTATTCAAAAGAATTTTAGATTCGAAAAAGATAAAAAATATCAGGAGGTAGGGAATTACATCTACAAAACGCAGCAAACCGAAAGTAATACAAACCGGACTTATCTGAAAACGTATGTGGATGAAAATGCCGACTTTTATTTGATAAGCAATTATTATGGTGGAAAAATAGAACATACTTCATTGGAAGTGTCGGTTGACGATTTGTTTGCTCATACTGATACGCTTGCAGTTTCAAATCCGGCTTATCATAGTTTCAATGATGCGGGCTCACATTGGGAAACGCTGACATTTAAAAATGACGCAGACAAAGGGGTGTCTTCGTTTATAGCTCAAAATACAGCTCAGCGTGTGAAGGTTACTTTGCATGGTAAAAAGAGCTACGTATATTATTTGTCGGATGCAGATAAAAGAGCCGTTGCTGCTACCTATCATTTGTGGGTTGTGAAAAAAGATGTGGCTAAGCTGCAAAAGGAAATAAAGCGAGCCCAAAATATACTTGCAAGAATCAAAAGAGATAAACAACTAAAGTAGCAGACATTTGTTTAATAACTTTCAAATGTCGTTATTTGCAGTCTTTCTTTTCTTAGGTTTAGTTGCAGATGATGCGTAATATAAATAAAATAACAATAAATAAAAATGAGAAAAATACTTCAGGTTCTTTTGCTTTGCGTCTTGGTAAGCTCATCGGTAATTGCACAAAAAACTAACAATGTGCAGATTATAGAGCTCAATGCACAAACTTTCAAACAGAAAGTTTGGAATTTTGATAAAGATAAATTATTCAAGCGTGTGGGTGATTTACCCATCATTCTCGATTTTCATGCTACATGGTGCGGTCCTTGCAAAATGTTGGCTCCGCATCTGCAGGCTATTCAAAACAAGTATAATGGTAAATTGATTGTCTATAAGATAGATGTAGATCAGGAACCAGCCTTGGCGCAGCGGTTTAACGTTCAGGCAATGCCAACTATTGTTTTTATAGGAACGAAAGAAAAATATAAATCAGAATTGGGCTATCGCGATTATAATGATTTTGAAAAATTAGTTCAAGCCCATTTCTTCTCTAAGTAGTTTTTTCTCAACTTAGTTTTTCTAAAAACAGTTCCATTAGCCGGAAAACTGCAAAGTTGCTCAGATCGCTTATTTTTATTTGGTCTGATTGATTAAGCAGTTTTGAAAGATTTGAAATCCGGATTGTAATAAACTGGGCATGTATAACCCGATGACTCAACACATGTTTCATCGGGTTTGATGTTTTTAGTATGTTTACTTCCTCTACGCCTTCGAACAAGAGTTTGAAATATTCATCCTCTAATAATTCTGACGGGTTTAAAAGATGACTTGTTTCAATGAGTGGAAATTCGTAGAGATTTTGCCATACATCTTTCGTTGTTCGTTTTTGGATAAATGTATTGTCTTGAAACTGAATAAAAATATAGTTGAAGTATCGGTTGCTTACTTTTGTCTTTTGAGATTTTACGGGAACTTTGGAAATTATATTCAGTTCAAATGCTCGGCAATGCAAAATTAGCGGGCAGATGTTGCAATTGGGCGATGATCCGGGTGTACATTGTAAAGCTCCGAATTCCATTATGGCCTGATTGTGCAGAGCCGGATCGGAGTGGGGGAGAAGTGTTTGTGCCAATTGCGTGAATTCTTTTTTTCCAGCGTTGCTGTCAATGGCGGTTTCAATGCCAAATACTCGTGCCAGAACGCGAAAAACATTCCCGTCAACCACAGCGTAAGGTTGATTAAATGCAAATGAACTTATGGCTGCTGCTGTGTAATCGCCAATTCCGGCGAGTTTTAGTATGTCGGCGTGGTTGGTGGGGAAAATTCCTTTGAAATCCGATGAAATTTGTCTGGCAGCTTTGTGTAGGTTTCGGGCGCGTGTATAATAGCCCAGTCCTTGCCAGTATTTCAGAACTTCATGTTCATCGGCACTTGCTAAGTCCTCAACAGTTTGAAAACGGTCTATAAATCTGAGATAATAATTCATTCCCTGATTTACCCGGGTTTGCTGAAGTATAATTTCTGATATCCATATTTTGTAAGGGTCCGAAATGTCGCGCCAGGGTAAATCACGTTTGTTTTGTTTATACCACTCGGTAAGCAGGTCGGAAATCTCTGTTGGTTTATATTGAAAGTTCATTTTCTGTCGTTTGTATAAAAATACCCTATTAGAGGTATTGCTCATTGCAATAATAATTTGCAACTTTGCAGGCAAAGGTAAGGCCTTGTTTTCAACGTTCAAAATTGTAATTATTAAAACACTCAAAATAGATGAAGAAAGTTATATTACTTTTATTTGCAGCACTTTGTTTCTCGTCGTTTACTACCAAATCGTTTCTGGTGAAAGGTAGTGTCGACAATGAAGCATTAAATGGAAAAACGCTTTTTATAAAAGAACGTGTCAACGGAGCATGGGGATTGGTAGATAGTGCCGTCGTTGTTAATGGGAGATTTGCATTTAAAGGTGTAGCCGATACGGCAAAAATTGTTTATCTGGATTACGAATACCCGAAAACAAATAATGTTCATCAGGCGTTTGTGCTTGAAAGTGGAGAAATAACAGCTGAAGTGGATACTGCAGGGTTTATGGTTATCACAGGAACCCCTCAAAATGATTTGCTACAAACTTATCAATATATCAAGAAGGCGTTCAATAAAAAAGCCGAAGCGTTTTATAATGCTCATAAAGATAATGTAATCACTCCGGAGCAAAAATTATTATTTGCTGCTGAAGAGGATAATCTGAACAGACAGGAGGCTGCAATTGATAAAAAGTTTGCAACTGACCATATAAATACATTGATTGGAACGTATGTTTTTACCAATTCATTTTATAACTGGACTACTAAAGATAAAGAGGCTGTTATTGCTTTGTTCAATGTTGAGACCCGGAACGTAAAACGGGTGAAAGAAATTATTGCTGATGTAGAAATTGAGAAAAAAGTATCGGTCGGTAATAAATATGTCGATCTGAAACTCCCGGGTTTGGATGGCAATCTTATTGCTTTATCTGATTTGGTGGGTAAAACCGATTATGTATTGGTTGACTTTTGGGCATCCTGGTGTGGTCCGTGCATGCGGTTTTTACCCGAATTAAAAGCTTTTTACACCAAGCATCAGGGTTCTAAGTTTACAATTTTAGGTGTTTCACTCGATAAAACAAAAGGACCATGGGTTGCTGCTGTTACATCGCATCAAATGGCATGGAAACAAGTATCTGATCTAAAAGGCTGGAAATCTGAAGGCTCAAGAGCTTATGCTGTAAATTCAATCCCCTGTACCGTATTAATAGATAGGCAGGGTCGTATCGTTGGGCGAAATTTGAGTTTGCCTGAAATTGAGAAACTACTGATTGAAAAAGCTGTGATTAAATGAAAAAAAAGGCTTTTCTGAAAAAAAAAGTCTTGCAATTGTTTTTTAATCAGAATAAAAGCAATATATTTGCAGTCCGTTTGAATTAAAAAAAAGGAAAATCATTTATTAACTAACTTATAAAAATTACTGAAATGACTAAGGCAGACATCGTAAACGAAATTGCTAAAAATACAGGTATTGACAAGGTTACTGTATTGACAACTGTTGAAGCTTTTATGGAAACTGTAAAAGACTCACTATCTAAAAATGAAAACGTGTATTTAAGAGGTTTTGGTAGCTTTGTTATCAAACAACGTGCTGAAAAAACTGCTCGTAACATCTCTAAAAACACTACAATCATTATCCCAGCTCACAACATTCCTTCATTCAAACCTGCAAAAACTTTCGTGAGCGTAGTAAAATAAATTTTTATATTAACTAATTACAATTAAGATGCCAAGCGGTAAAAAAAGAAAAGGACATAAAATGTCTACTCACAAAAGAAAAAAAAGACTGAGGAAAAATAGACATAAGAAAAAATAAGTCTACTGGTCTTTAGTTATTAAAGTCCAAGAAAACAAACTTTAAAGCGATATCTTGGCTTTAAGTTTGTTTTTTTGTTTATAAAAACAACTCAATCAAAATCAAAAAGAAGTGAATAGCGAATTAGTAGTAGATGTTAACTCATCTGAAATTTCTATTGCGCTGCTCGAGGACAAACGCCTAGTAGAATTGAACCAGGAAGGACGAGAAGAACAGTTCGCCGTGGGGAATATCTATCTGGGAAGGGTTAAAAAAATAATGCCCGGTTTAAATGCAGCCTTTGTGGACGTTGGTTACGACAAAGACGCTTTTCTACATTATCTTGATTTAGGTTCCAATTTCAACACCCTTACACAATTTACAACGCAGGCGTTGAGCGACCGTAAAAAGACGCCTGCTATTCAGAAAACCAAACTGCAACCGGAGATAGAAAAGAACGGTTCGATTAACGACATTTTGAAAACAGGACAGGAAATCCTGGTACAAGTTACCAAAGAACCTATCTCAACCAAAGGTCCAAGATTGACTGCCGAAATATCTATTGCAGGTAGGTTTTTAGTTCTGATTCCGTTTGCCGACAAAGTGTCGGTATCGCAAAAGATAAAAACGGAAGAAGAACGTCAAAGACTCAAACAATTGATTCAAAGCATTAAACCAAAAGGTTTTGGTGTAATTGTAAGAACAGTTGCAGAGGAAAAAAAAGTAGCAGAACTCGATAATGAGTTGAAAATTTTGGTAAAACGCTGGGAAGAAGCTGTAGCCAAAACTCAACAAACGAAAGGAGTTGCGCTTATTTTAGAAGAATTAGGTCGTACGGTAGGAATAATTAGAGATTTATTCAGTCCGAGTTTTAAGCACATTCATATCAATGATCAGGCAGTATTTGCTGAAGTACGCGATTATGTAAATCTAATTGCTCCTGATCGTAAAGATATTGTAAAGCTATATCAGAATGAAGTTCCAATTTACGATGGCTTTGGTATAACCAAGCAAATAAAATCAGCTTTTGGTAAGACCGTATCGTTTAAAAATGGAGCATATCTGATAATTGAACACACCGAAGCCCTGCATGTAGTCGACGTTAACAGTGGTAATCGTTCGAAGGCAGGCAATGGACAAGAAGACAATGCACTGGATGTGAATCTGGCTGCAGCCGATGAAATCGCACGTCAACTTCGTTTACGCGATATGGGAGGCATTATTGTTGTCGATTTTATTGATATGCATGAAACCGAAAACCGACAGAAGTTGTTTGATCGGATGCGTGAAAATATGGCTAACGACAGGGCTAAGCATAATATTTTGCCATTGAGTAAATTTGGCCTGTTGCAGATCACAAGACAACGTGTTCGCCCGGTGATCCATTTTGATATAGAAGAAACCTGTCCTACTTGTTACGGGCATGGTAAAATAAAACCATCGATTCTGTTTACCGATCAGTTGGAAAATAAAATCGACTATTTGGTGAATAAATTATTAATTAAAGAGTTTACATTGCATGTTCACCCTTACGTAGATGCCTATATCTCTAAAGGCTTAATCTCGACAAAGTGGCAATGGAAACGAAAATTCGGTAGAGGATGTAAAGTAATAGCAGCTCAAAAGCTCGGCTTTTTGCAATATAAATTCTACGACAAAAAGGGAAATGAAATTGACCTACAAGAAGAAATAGAAAAGATATCGTAATTCTAAATTAAAGGGCAGGCTATCTGAAGAAGATAGCCTGCTTTTTGTTATTATAAAGATTCGGTTTTTTGGTAATTCGGAGAGTGCTTCTGTTGCAAATTGCATTTTATTCTCTGTGCTTAGGAAATTATCCTTAGCTTTGAATTACAATAAGAGTAAAGTCTTTTGTTGAAAATGAAGCTGATGATAATTAGATAAGAATGTAACTAAGCTGTTGTTTTAGTTAGTTGGCAATTTTTCGCTCAATTTCCTGCAAATTTTCCATCTTCTTTTTTGCTAGGAATCCGTAGATATCTTCGAGATGTTCTGTCACCTTTTGATTGCCGAATTCATACACCTTGCTAACCAATCCATCCAAAAAATCGCGATCGTGCGAAACAACAATGAGTGTTCCGTCAAAGTCGATCAGTGCTTGTTTCAGGATGTCCTTTGTTTTCATGTCGAGGTGATTGGTCGGTTCATCTAAGATTAATAGATTGACGGGTTCCAATAATAGCTTAATCATTGCCAGCCGTTGTCGTTCACCTCCTGATAATACTTTTACTTTTTTGAATGAGTTGTCCCCTCCAAACATAAAGGCTCCCAGCAAGTCTTTAATTTTATTTCGGATGTCACCTACTGCCACATCATCAATTGTTTGAAATACGGTGAGGTTTTCATCAAGGAGTGAAGCCTGGTCTTGCGCAAAGTATCCAATCTTTACATTGTGTCCCAGGGTTAGTGTTCCATCATGTTCTATTTCTTTCATAATGGCTTTTACCAGTGTGGATTTTCCTTCTCCGTTTTTTCCAACAAAAGCAATCTTTTCGCCACGTTCAATCATGAAGTTAGCATTTGCAAATATCCGTTTATCATCGTAAGACTTTCCTACGTTTTCAGCAGTGACCGGATAATTTCCGGAACGCGGTGATGGTGGAAATTTTAATCGTAAAGCCGATGTGTCTTCCTCATCAACTTCTATAATTTCCAGTTTCTCCAACATTTTTACGCGAGATTGCACTTGTAGGGTTTTTGAATAGGTTCCTTTGAAACGTTCTATAAACTCAGTGGTGTCTGCAATCATTTTTTGCTGCTCCTCATACTGTTTTTGCTGCTGCTCTCGGCGTTCTTTACGTAGCTCAAGGTAATGGGAATACTTGGCTTTGTAGTCGTAAATGCGCCCCATGGTAACTTCTATGGTGCGCGTGGTGATGTTGTCTACAAAAGCACGGTCGTGGGAAATAACCACAACAGCTTTTGCAGAATTAATCAGGAAGTCTTCGAGCCATTGAATGGATTCTATGTCGAGGTGGTTGGTGGGCTCATCCAGAAGGATAACATCGGGGCGACGCAGAAGAATTTTTGCCAGTTCGATGCGCATGCGCCAACCTCCACTGAATTCGGAAGTATTGCGGGTGAAATCTTCGCGTGAAAATCCTAAACCTAATAAGGTTTTTTCAATATCTGCGTCGTAATTAATTTCTTCAATGCTGTAGAACTGTTCGCTGAGTGCGGATACGCGTTCTATTAGCTCCATATAACTATCCGACTCGTAATCGGTTCTCGTTGTGAGTTCCTCATTCATTGCTTCAATTTGTTTTCCCATTTCGTTGATTTCAGAAAACGCCATTGAAGCTTCTTCAAAAACCGTTCGGTTATCTTTAAGCAATAAGTGTTGGGGTAGATAAGCCACGACAGTTTCTTTTGGATAAGAAACCGATCCCTTTGATGGTTCGCGGGTACCTGCAAGAATTTTAAGTAAGGTAGATTTTCCGGCACCGTTTTTTCCCATAAGGGCAATGCGGTCCTTCTCGTTTATAACAAAGGAAATGTCTGAAAATAGTGTTTGTCCGCCAAATTCAACGGAAAGAGCATCAACTGATAGCATATAGTTTGTTTAGAAAATTAGTTGTTCCATTAGTATGGATCTGTTACAAAAAAATTCCGTCATTCGGCAATAATGTCAATTGACGGAATTATAAATAATTTATTTTGATAGCTATAAAATAACTTTTGTCACTTGTTGCCCAGCTTTGATAATGTATATTTGATTGCGGGGCAAACCGCTTATTTCAACTTTGTTTGTCGTCGGATTTATAGACCGAACTTGTTGTCCCAACAGATTGTAGACAACTACGGATACTTTTGTAGATGGAATATACAAGTTTATTGTTCCTGTATTATCTATGTAAACGCTATCGGCTACGGCAATGAGTGTTTTTGCTTTAGCTTTGTTTTCGAAAGTTTGGACATGAATTAAATTAGAAAAATCAGTGATATTTTCATATTTTATTGTATTGTCAGAATTCAATGTTTTATCGCTGGCTTTTACTTTATAATAATAATCTCTGTTTGAAGCTAAATTAATCAGCGTGTCAGAAGTTGCGGTTACCCATTTATTGAAAGCGTTATACTCTAACTTTTTTGAGAAACCGACAGTCAAATCATCTAACGCCAGATAACCTGTAACTTTAGTGTAGGTCAACTTGAATTGTGTGTAATTCTGATCGGCGGTGAACGAATAGGTTTTAGTCGTATTTAAGGAACTGGTAACAGGAATTGAATCTACTTTATGCCAGGTTGTACCGGTTGTACCTTCTACAAGCAGATATCCATTAAGTCCGGATAATGTTTTGATAACAAAGGATAAACTGGTTGCCGGTAATAAATATTGTTCGGTCTGAACCAGTTCACCTGAGTTTCTGAATACAATGGACGGAATAGAGTCGCCACTATAATTGGGAGATGTTGATGTTGCCGTAGCAGTTATTGTCCAGCCGGTCGGAGCTACAAGTCCATTCTTGAAACCTTCAGTAAATTTCGATTCTCCATCAGACAGGTTGTATGCTGTAAAATAATATCCCGACGCATCAACAACCTCATTCCAATGTGCTACAAAACTAGCAATGGTAATATCTGTAGCTTCTGTAGCGGTGGGAGGAACATTGTCACCGCCCATAAACTTGAATTTTATAATCCCATTTTGTTCTGTGATATAGGTTAATGGTTTACTGATGTTCGTGCCAGAACGTAGTGTGGGCGACCATGATGTAATTTTCGATGTTCCCGGAAATGGGTCTCCTGATAGGGTAGCATTGGAAGCAACTCCATCGGCTTCAACAATATCAACCCCCATTGCGGTAGAAATGTTATTCGGCGTATTGTTAGTCCATGTTGACGGGTTATAATAAATATGTGTAGCTAACATGCCGTGTCCGGGCAGGTAGCTGTCCCATCCTTTGTTCTGTCTGTTTTCCAGCAAAAAGAATTCTACTGGATTTGGATTTGATCCGTTCAGATTATGGTTGCCTGTCTGCGAAATCAGAAAGGCTTTGTTGCTAGTGGTGAGTGTGTCTAATGTTATGTTTTTTGAAGTTCTTAATTCAATAGGTGTTAGCCAGTTGAGGTAAAAACGTTCGTAAGCAGAATAAGAAGGAGGGGTACGTCCTGAATTTAAATATGGGCCTGAGTCCATTATGTCCCAGTAAGATAATGTGTTGTAAGAGTAGTCGTTGTTAGTGTTGTACATATCATCCAATCCAAGCACATGTCCAAACTCGTGGCAAAAAGTTCCAACTCCACACATATTTGATCCGGAGCTTCCTCTTAATTCAGATGTGCAAGCATAGTCAAGTACGATTTTACCATTAAATTTAGTTGTATAATCTGCTAAAGTCCACCGATGAGGCCACACAGTATTGGCTGAGGCACCCTCAGCTTCATTATTTCCGGCATAATAGATGAACACATTGTCTACGAATCCATCGCCGTCAGTATCATACTGAGAAAAATCAACTCCAGCTGCAGACGCTAAGGTACAGGCATCAATAACCATTTGGCGTGGGTTCTTGTCGCTTCCCGATGTGTCGTTTCCACCATAATAAGCCATAGCGTTAGGTAGGGTGTAAGGACCTACCACATCAAACTGAGGATTAAATGTCCCCATGGAGTTGTTGCTAAAATAATCTCTTGCCGAGCCTGTACCACCGTTGGCGCTATAACCCGTTTGGTTTAATAAATTGGTAAATGCAGTTAAAGGAGAATTGGTAATGAAACTCTTATCTTTGAAGTTGACTAATATAACCAACGATTTTGGGGTTCCTCCTAATGGATAACTGCTTTTGACAGAAGATTTGGTTGTGGTTGCTATAGCTCGTTGTGCGCGTTGGATTATGTTTTGTTTGGTAAAACTAATATTCGGAGTGAGCTGTTTTAAAAACTCTAACTCTGACGCGTTCCTGTTTGCAATATCATTTGCTCTTACATTTGTAGTAACCAGGTTTCCGTTGGTATCCTGTTGAGCATAGGTCAGAAAGCCCTTGGCATCATCAATCAAGGCATAACCGTCGAGGGTGGTTTTATATTTAAAATATTCATCTCCACGCAAGCGAATTGTTATTTCTGTTCCGTCGGGTTGAGTGATCTTAATCGGATACGGTGATGCGGGTATTGCATTTAATTTGATTGAAGCAAGTAATAACCCAGTTAGTAATATAAGCCATACCGATTTAGTGTGCATGTGATAACGTTTTTTTATGTCGTATGGAATTTACATGTGAGGTAATCATCTTCCCTTTGATGCACCTTTGTCCTCATGCTCATTTCGTGTTGAAACATCTTTAGTTCTGCAAAGATAAGAAAAAAACGGATTTGCAAATGAATATCAATGTATCACAAGTTAATATTGACTGTGTTTCAATGAACTTTTAATTATTTTTTGAAAATAAAATATACGGCTAATATTAAGAATACAAATCCTACTGCATGATTCCAACGGAAGGTTTCGTTTTTAAATGCGATTAGGGAAAATATTGTGAACACAACCAGTGTAATGACTTCCTGTATAACTTTAAGCTGAAGCAAGGAGAAAGGACCACCGTTTTCGTTGAAGCCAATACGATTGGCTGGCACCTGGAAAAAGTATTCGAAAAGCGCGATTCCCCAGCTGATGAGAATGACTACTACGAGGGGGAGCGAATCAAACCATTTAAATTCCCGCATTTTGAGATGTCCGTACCAGGCAAAGGTCATAAACACATTCGATACAATTAATAAGCTTATGGTGATAAATTCTTTCATGAATTATAAATTTTTAAAATTGAACTCAACGATAAAACAAATGAACCAATCTCTATTTTACCTTTTGTGGAAGATAATCGGCTTTTATGTTTTCCATAGCTCCCCAGATGCTTTGGCGTACGTTAGGATTCCATTTTTCGAGTTCGTTAATCAGATTTTTTGCGTCGCGACGTGATGAATCTTTTTCGTGCGGGCAGTTTTTAATTTGTTTTTGGTATGCACGGATTCGCTCCATTTCTTTCATCTCTTTTTCAGAAATTAATGCTAGTGGGCGAATTATAGTCATATCAAATTTATCCATTTTCAACTTGGGAGGCATAGTGCCAAATGAACCCTGGTAAACCAGATTCAGGAGCAGGGTCTCGGTCATATCATCTAAATGGTGTCCCAGTGAAATTTTATTGCATCCCAGTTTCTGTGCTAACTCAAATAAGGCCTTACGCCGATGCCAGGAACAAAGAAAGCAGGTGGACTTGCGGGTGTCGGTACTATCGTCGAATCGTGCGATGTGATGAACGAACGGTATCCCAAATTGCAGGCAGTGTGCCTGAAGATAATTCAGATCTGATTGATACGGAATATTTTCGACCGATATATGTGCAGCTGTTACTTTAAACCGAGGAACAAAGACTTTCATCCGTTCGCCCAGCAATTCAACTAATGCCAGAGAGTCTTTTCCTCCCGAGAGTCCGATGAGAATATGGTCGTCATTATCAATAAGGCGGTAATCGTTGATTGCTTTTTTTAGTTTGTTCTGTATTGTTCGAAGCGTTTTTTTGTCTGTTTTACTCAGTTCATCCATGTTCAGTCTTATTTTATGGCTGCAAAATTACGATATTCGTTCTGATAATTTAGGGTATTCGAGTTTGAATTTGTTTTTTTAGTAGATTATTATTGTTCCAAAGTTCGGTTTACAAGACTGTTATGTGATGATGCTATGCTGTGATGACAAAAAAACGATATTTTTTCTCTTCAGATATTTGCATTTTCTGAAAAACACACTATCTTTGCAGCGCAATTGAAAAGTTGTATGTTTGTAAAGTGATACGGACAAAAATATATTGCGAAAATAGCTCAGTTGGTAGAGCACGACCTTGCCCCAAAAGATCAGACACGTTCCGACCTTGGTAAGGGTTTAAAGGAAAAAGAGTTTTCTGTCATAACCAAAAACATATTGCGAAAATAGCTCAGTTGGTAGAGCACGGCCTTGCCCCAAAAGATCAGACACGTTCCGACCTTGGTAAGGATTTAAAGGAAAAAGAGTTTTCTGTCATAACCAAAAACATATTGCGAAAATAGCTCAGTTGGTAGAGCACGACCTTGCCCCAAAAGATCAGACACGTTCCGACCTTGGTAAGGATTTAAAGGAAAAAGAGTTTTCTGTCATAACCAAAAACATATTGCGAAAATAGCTCAGTTGGTAGAGCACGACCTTGCCAAGGTCGGGGTCGCGGGTTCGAGTCCCGTTTTTCGCTCCAAACATTGCGAAAAATTAATCGGGACGAGAAGTTTATCCCGATTTATCGGGGAGTCCCCGTTTTTCGCTCACTGAATAAATAGCGAAACGTGCGTGTTTCGCTTTTTTTCTCTAAATAGTATTTATTAATTTGCCCAAATGGTGGAATTGGTAGACACGCTAGTTTCAGGGACTAGTGGTCGTAAGGCTGTGCAGGTTCGAGTCCTGTTTTGGGCACCCATTTTTTTATTATCCCTCATACATACTCTTGCGCAGATGGTGGAATTGGTAGACATGCTACTTTGAGGGGGTAGTGCCGGTTACGGCGTGTGAGTTCGAGTCTCATTCTGCGTACAACAAAAAGAGTTGCTTCTATTTCAGAAGCAACTCTTTTTGTTGTTAGATAGAACCTGTTATTTTTTATCTTCAGTCGGGTCGTCCTCTTCTCCACCGGTTCCTTTGCGTTTGGCTAAAATGGCGGCATATTCATCTACCAGTGCATTTAGTTCGTTGATAAAGGGAAGATAGTTTGCATCACCTTCTACAAGCGATAGGGCACCAATGAGGTCGGTTATTTCAGTGTAAGAATCATCTACTTTTGTTCGTTGCTGTCTCATTTTTAGTTGTGTGCGGACGGAAAGCTCAGTTGTTTTACTTTCCTTGAGTTGAGCAAAAGCATCATTGTTGGCTTTCAGCTGGGCTATCCATTCGGTGAGACCGACAGTGTTTAGGTCGGCAGCATATTTTCCGGTCAATTCGGCGATGAATTTATTTATATCAGCCGTTTCACCTTCGCGTGGTTCGTCGGCCAGGTTGCCGTAAAAGTCAAATACTACTTGCAGACGGTCAGCGGCTTCGCGTACTTCAGCAAGGAAATGTCTGTGAGCCGATTTTAATATATCGCATGCTCCTCTAAAGGTGTTGTCGCGTAAGTTGTCGGCTTTTTCAATTTGTTTTGAGAAATCGCTTTTTCGAATAATATTAAAAGATTCAATTTCCTGACTGAGCAGTAGCAGATACAAGCTAAAGAGGGCTTCAATTTTCAACTTCTTGGCAGTAAAGCGTTCTACCAAACTTTTAAACCGATTTTGAAATTGAACGTGTTCGTTGTTTCGAAGATGGACTGAATGAATAATTTTTATTTTCATACAATTTTAAATTTAAGAGGTTAATAACTTAATTGAGAATAATTATAAGACTGTTATTTTTATTTTACTTCCGGCAAATATATCATTAAATAGTATGGTTTTGTATTCAACGCTTCTTTCTTTTGTTATGCTCATCTTCTTTGCTTACTGTAATTGTATGCAACTTTAGGAGTTCTATAACAACGGTATTTGCGCAAGTTGCGCAAAGCTAATCCGACCTCCGTTGGGACTTGCGCAAGTTGCGCAAAGCTGATCTGACCTTCGTTGGGACTTGCGCAAGTTGCGCAAAGCTGATCTGACCTTCGTTGGGACTTGCGCAAGTTGCGCAAAGCTGATTTGACCTCCGTTGAGACTTTCGCAAGTTGCGAAACTCTGAACCGACCTTCGGTGAGACTTTCGCAAGTTGCGACGAATATTCAACAGTGTTTTCAGAAGTGGATCAAACTCCAGAACGGAGGGGCTTAATCAATTCAAGTATTCTAACGTCTTAGTATAAATGTCTTTATCTTTTTGACGCGTAAATTTACAAACTTTTTTTTGTTGTGAGAATATTCCTCCAATAAAAATGTGTTTTATTTAATGTTTTTTGTAATTTGGATTTGCCGGACTAAATATTTTTTTTGAAAATGTATCTGTGATAGGTAGTTGCGATAGAAATATAATATGTCGGTGCTTCCGGTTCGACTGTAGCACAGAAATATTCAATTATATAGTTTGGAAATGAGCAAGCGCTTATCCCTGCCGCGGGTTAGTGTCAAATGCTTTGCTGAATGCAAATAACTACATATGCAAATCGGCTGAATTTTAAATTAATAAAATTCAGCCGATTGTATTCAACTTAAAAAGGTTTTATTCGCAGCATTTTTCGAAGCAGCAATGTTCGTTGCTTGTTTCGAATTCGATGGTGGCGTGTTGAATACCTTCTTCCTGCAGCGAATCGCGAATTTCGGCTTTGAGTTCGGCCAGTTTCTCCATTTCCAATGCGCTGTTTAAAACGATGTGGACCGTGAGCACATTGTAGGTGCCGTCTACCGACCATACATGTAAATCGTGAATGCTTTCAACGCCTTCGAACCGGAGCAAATGCGTGGAGACATCGGTGATATCCACTTCGTAGGGGATGCCCTGCAGGATGATACGCATGCTTTGTTTGAGGTTTCTGAACACATTAAATAAAACAAAACAGGCTATCCCGACCGACATAATGGGGTCGAGCACCGGAACGTCAAAAAAGTGCATCACTATAGAACCAACCAGAATAGCCAACCAGCCCAGCACATCTTCGAGCAAGTGAAGCGAGACAACCCGCTCGTTGATTGATTTTCCTTTTTTCAACCGAAAAACGGCAGCTCCATTGACCAATACGCCCAGAATGGCTAACCAAAACATACCTTGTGTGTCGGCAGCTACGGGGTGGATGATACGAGGAATAGCTACTGTAAGTATTAGCACACTACCGGTGACCAGCACAATGGAATTGATAATGGCACCGAGCAGCGAAAAGCGTTTGTAGCCGTAAGAATAAGAACTGTCGCTTCTTTTTTTTGCCACTTTTTGGAAATACCATGCCAGTCCGAGCGACAGGCAATCGCCAAAATCGTGAATGGCATCGGACAGGATGGCGATACTGTTGGTCAGAAAACCGCCTATAATTTCAATAACGGTAAAAAAAAGATTCAGCAGAAATGCTGTTTTGATATTGGTTACGTCGGTGTGGTCGTGATGATGATGATCGTGATGGGTATGATGATTGTTTGCCATAATAATGTTGTTTTTTTTATGCAAAAGTAGAATTTATACGAATGCAATGGAATTGCAATCATTGTTTGGCTGCACATTCCGGGCAAATACCTTTGATTGTAATTTCTATTTTATGTATAACATATTGTGGAGTATTTGGTTTTTGGTGGAGGGTGAAAGAAAAGTCGGTGCTGCAACTTATTTTTTTACAGTTTTCGCAAATAAAGTGTGGATGTTCATCTTTATGCGCCTGATGAGTGCAGCCTCCGGGACATAGTGCGTATACCGATCCGTTGCCTGCGGTATCGATGGAGTGTGCGATGCCGTTTTTGACAAAGGTTTGCAAAGTGCGGTAAATAGTTACGCGGTCGGCGGGGTAGAGGAGGGTTTCAATTTCGGTGAGCGATAGGTTTTGGTGTTGCGTGATCATTTGTTCCAGCACCAACATTCGCATCGGTGTAGGTTTTACATCGTTGTTTTCAAGTAGTTTGATAATGTTGGAGTTCATTGAGCAGCTGTTGGGTTGTGATGCATTTATAACACGGCCCAAATTTACGTATTTACAGGGTGTAAAACAATAAACTTATAGAATAATTACATTGCTTGTGGAATAATTGTTTAACGGGGTTGCAAAATAATGAGCCCCGTTAAACAATTCGTAAGTTCGATTTTTTAGTGATGATATTTTCTTTATTATTGTTTGATTATTTTCTTATACTCAACACTTTTTCCGTTATCGATTTTAATAACATAAAGTCCGGCTGAAAAGTGACTCATCGATACGTTTATTTTCTGAACAAAGCTTTTTTTAAGAACAATCTGCCCCAGTTCGTTGGAGATTTCGAGATCTTGCTTGTTATCGTTTTGGGGAGTTTCGATATTCAATTCGTTGCCAACCGGATTGGGGTAAATCTTAGTAACTTCGTCTTGATTCAGATTCGTAAGTCCGGTCATGGTAAGCTGAATGAAGTTGGACGGAGACGAGCTGCATCCATCAAGTGTAGTTACCACATAATAATTTCCGTCGGATGTGGCCTGATAACTTTGACTTGTTGCTCCGACAATAGCCTCATTGTTGTTGTACCATTGATTGCCTGTCGGCGAATTGGAAGCTAATACTTTTCCGTTCGCACTGATAGATGGAGTGGTAGGTTTGGCAATGACAGTAATGGTGAGTGTTTTTGTTGCTGCACACTGTCCTGTCGTCGGGGTAAATGTATATAGTGTTGTTTTGGTACTGTCCAATGCCGGCGACCATGTTCCTGCAATTCCATTTTTGGATATTGTGGGTAGTGCCCTAAGTGTTTCGCCTGCACAAACCGCAGCTATCTCATCGAATGTTGGTATAATAACAGGATTTACGGTGATAGTTAAAGTTGTCCTTGCTGCACATTGTCCGGTTGTAGGCGTAAATGTATATACCGTCGTTTTGGTGCTGTCCAATGCCGGCGACCATGTTCCTGCAACTCCATTTTTGGATATTGTGGGTAGTGTCCTAAGTGTTTCGCCTGCGCAAATCGCAGCTATCTCATCGAATGTTGGTATAATAGCAGGATTTACGTTGATAGTTAAAGTTGTCCTTGCTGCACATTGTCCGGTTGTAGGGTAAAATGTGTAAAGCGTCGTTTTGGTATTGTCCGGTGCAGGAGTCCATGCTCCGGTAATACCATTTTTAGATGTGGTGGGCAATTTACTTAGCGTTTCACCTGCACATATTGGTGCTATACTGTCAAAGGTTGGTGTAACGGTTGGATTTACGGTAATGGTCAAGGTAGCTGTTGTTGCACATTGTCCTGCTGCAGGCGTAAATGTGTAAAGCGTTGTTTTACTATTATCCAATGCTGGTGTCCATGTTCCTGAAATTCCATTTTTAGATGTCGTGGGTAGTACGCTTAATGCGCTATCAGCACAAATAGGAGGAACGACATCAAATGTTGGTATAACTAACTGTGTACATCCTTCTGCCAATTGAAAAGAACCAAAGGAGTTTAAATTTACTGCCTGAATATTGTTGAGTGTATTAGTTCCAACGGTGGGGTAGGTCCAGGTTGATGAAGCATATTCTCCAATTTGGAGATTAGATGCGTTTACCGTTGGATCCAAATCACCCGGCAAGTAAGTGAACCCGGCTGTGTACGTTGTAAATCCGACTCCGTAGTTTGTCAATGTCCAATTTCGGTTGACACTCGCCGATGGAGATAAGTTGGAACTTGCAATGGTTGAATAGTCACCGTAAGCTGTTTTGGCCACAAGGTTTCCGGCAGTTGTAACCGAAGCCATTGTCACTGTAAGCGGAGCATAATTTGCCGGTATACTATCTCCGATTTCAAAGGTTGTATTCACATCTGTTCCGGCGGCAATAGTTTTCTGCAGATTTCCAAATACGTGACCTAAGGTTCTGGATACACTTCCTGAAGCAGGTATGATTAGTGTATTATTACCAGTACTAATAATCCCTGAAGTAAAATTAAGGACAGCGTTCACAGTGGAGTTTATGCCATTGCTCAATGTAAGTCTATTATTGTTGTTGAGCGTTAAATTATTAAAGGTGGTTGCCGTATTTCCGAGAATGTTTTGAGACACAGTACCATTAAATGTAACGGTGCCACTAAGTGGAGAAGCTAATGTCCCTCCGTTGTTTATCCAGTTACCTCCAACGGTTAGGTTTAAACTGTTTGCATCCAATTGGGAGTTTGCTCCAAGGGTAATCTCTTTTAATACTGTAAGGTTCGAAAGTAGCTTTGCAGTAGGTGCTCCGGTTGTACTTACCGTTAAGTTGTAGACTGGCACTGAACTGTTTATTCTGATAACAGGGCTTCCTGAAGTGGAGGTTCCACCAATTTGCAATGTGCCACCGGTAACGCTATTGGTTATTGCGCGGTTTTGGTACTCGGAAGTAAAACCGGATGCATTTTGAATCGTGTTCGTACCTCCCGTTATTGTGAAGGAAGAACCGGATGTGATGTCGAATGGAGCTACAGAAGTGCTTGTGGAACCTGCTGTGTTTATATTGACCATGCCTCCTGATTGCTTGTATGTTGTAATAGCTGTGCCAACAGTGTTGGGGCAAATGCGAGAGGCTATATTCAGTGTTCCTCCGTCGATTATAATGGAAGAGCCGGTCAGGTAGTTCAATGAATTGTCTGTAGCATTGCCTATGTTGGTTGTTCCGGCAGAATTTCTCAATAATCCGCTTAGCTGCCATGTCAGACCGGGTGAATTTATTGTTCCGCCGTTATTCCATATTCCACAAGTTGCTCCGATAGTGGTGGGATTAGTTGTAAATGGAGTAATAACCGAATTGGTGGACAATTTAAATGTTCCGCTTACAAGATCCAGTGGATTGGTGGTAGCAGACAGACTTATGGATGATGTTGCTTCGAGTACATTGCTCTGAACTCCTTTTGATATACTTAATACATTGAAATTTGTTGTGGAAGAGCCTCCTATCGTTTGGAGAGTATTTGTACCCGAAAATTTCACTTTACCAGCTCCTGCATTAAATGTTCCATTGTTGGTCCAGTTTCCAGTAACATTCATTGTGTACTGCGTGCTTGTATCCATAGTTAAAGAAGCACCATTGTCTATAGCAATATTTTGGCAAATAGCTCCACTTGCATTGATGGATGGACTGAATGGAGTTCCCGATGGGATAATAACATTACTGGTTGAAGCTGGAGCACTTCCGCACCAGTTTCTGACATCGAACCAATCAGAGTTATATGTTCCTAGCCAGGTGACGCCGACACAATCGGTCGGTCTGACTTCAATATCATCGATACTAACCCCAAATCCGTAATTTGCTGTTGCCTCGAAAGCAATGTAGTAAGTTGATGATGGGTTAGGAAGATTGATGCTTTCCATTGTCCAGTTTGAAATAGAACTTGTATATACGGCAAGTTGAGTCCAGGTATCAGTGGCTGATGTACGGTAATAAACACGGAGGATGTCTTGTGAGGTGCCCCATTGTGGTTGAGTGTGCCAGAATTTTAGTACAGGGGAAGTGCTTCCCGTCAAATCCAGCGGAGGACTAATCAGTTTTGTTGTTGGAGTATAGTTGAGATTGAACAAGGTTGCATTCTTTAGTCCATTATGCGCAGTACTTGGAAATGCATTTCCACTGTAACCACCTTTTTGATAAGCCCAGTTGTTTGTTCCTGTAATATTTTCGCTAGTCCAACAACTTGGGATTACTCCACCTTCAAATCCTTCGTAGAACGGAAGTGTAGTTACGGAACTGCATAAGGTTTGCGCATTGGCAACCATTCCGACTGAATAGTTCATTGATCCGTTCACTGCCCATATTTGGTAGTAGTAGTTTGTTGATGCTGATAATCCTGTTTGATTGAATGAGGATGCCGGACCTTTAAATAATATGGTTCCTCCACCGGCCAAAACATCAGCTACATTGTATGTGGTTCCATCCGTAGGTGTCCCAAAGGTATTGCTTGTATTGTAGGCTATTATTACGTCATTATTAGCGGCGTTATTTGTCCATGAAAGATTGACTTGTGCTGAATTAGCAGGAGTTGCCGTAAAATTGAAAAGAGGACTGACTATAGGACAACTTTTAAAACAGAGATAGATCACCCCAGCATTCTCTGTAATGTTATAAAGCCCTCCATTGGTGTTTGCAGTAGCCCATGATTTAGAACTTGGTGTAGTTGTGTCATCAAAAGTCGTTTTATGTGAGGTTCCAGGCCAGGGACAGGCACTTGAATTAATTTTGAGAGCGGTGGAGACTGTAACTCCATTGCTGGTTGTAGATATAGCTGACATCGGCAGCATGCCTTGATGGGGGCCTGCATTTATATCGTTTCTGCTGGAGTGGCTTGTTATAGAATCACCGTCTACATGGTAAATCATCAGCCCATGTCCCGGCACTGATGCGTTGAATCCTGTTTGTTGGCGGTTTTCCAGCAAAAAGTACTCATTAGGTGTCGTTGTGTTATATCTGTAAATGGTAGGGTAGGCTTTAATGTCTCTTAAAGTGATAGATGCGTCCGATGTAAGTAGAGTAGGGGTAACCCAATGCAATCTGATTTTGTCGTAAGCATTCATATGTGCAGGTCTGCTTCCTGAGGGAGTACCATTCCAGTTCCCACTAGACATCAAATCCCAGTATCCCATCCCATCGTATTGTCCGTTGGTGGTATAATTGGTGTCGTAATAGTCCATAGCACCGCATACATGACCAAATTCGTGGCATATAACACCTATTGTTGTTATGTAATTTCCGCTTGTGCCTTGCAACTCGTTGGAACAAGAATACTTTGATATTTTTACCCCATCACGTATCATAGTGGGTATACTGCTCGCGTGAGGCCAGATGGTATTCTCCGATGCACCTGAAGCTTCGCCATAACCGGCATAAACGACGTATACGCCATCCACTGTGCCGTCTCCATCATTATCAAAATCAGCAAAGTTTAGGTCTTTATCGGCTTGTGTAATTGCTTCGGTAATTAGCGCTCGGGGATTTTGATCGCTTCCGCCTGTACTGGTGGAATTAGCACCGTAATAAGCCATTTCGTGTGCGGCTGTATATGGACCTGCCACAGTCGTGCTGACATTGAATTGATTATACGATGTTTCCAGAAAATAGTCTTTTACACTCCCTGCAGCTCCATTCAGATTATAACCAACCTGATTCATCAAAGCTTCAAAGTCTGCTTTTGTTTTGGTAAACGCTTGGTCTGTGAAACCGATTAGTATCATTACTAGCTTTCTATTACCTACAGGGCTAAATACTTTACTAATGCCTGAGCTTTTTTGTATCGTGCTGGTATTACCCGTCCCAATGCTTTTTTGTATAGAGCTATTTGATGTGTTATCTATTATATTGTGTTGAGTTTCCCAAACAGATTTCAGAATACTGGTTTGCTTCTGGCTAAACCGGATATTCTTCGAAGTTTTGCTAAGAAGCATCTTGTCGTTAAGTGATCTTTTACTGACTTCGCGTGCAAGTCTGCCGGAACATTGAAGGTCACCATCTTTATTTTGGATGGCATATTCCCAACCATCTTTGCCGTTGTTTAATAGTTTATATCCATCGGTAGTTTCGGCCCAGTGTGCTTTCTCATCACCTTTTAGCGTAATAGTGACTTGTGTGCCATCGGGTTGAGTGTAAGTGAATGGATAAGGATAGGCCGAAACAGCCAGACTTTGAAAGCTATGAAGCAATAGTAAAAGCGTAAGAGCAGGGAGTAAGTAAAATTTCTTCATATTTTCAATTTTGTTTAGATATTAGTGTGATTAGAGTACTTATTCTTTACATTCTCTACAAAAATATGAAAATTTGTTTTAATAATAAAGCTGCTGTTTCCGTTTAAATTGCTATTAATCAATGTTTGTTATGTGTTTTTGTGTCGCAGATAGTATATTCATTTGTCCTATATAATTTTTTGTAAAGTCTAACTAAAACTTTGTACAGGGCTTTTTATGTGACTTGAAGAATAGAGACGGATGGGGAAGATCAGTGAACTCGATTAATTGGAAGTTCTTGGCTGATTCAAGGTTGGTGTAAAAGAATTAAATGGTAGGATTAAATTGAAGCTTAAAATGCTTGCTTTTTCTTTTGTGGTTTTAAATATTACAAAAGTCAATTTTGTTGTTGAGGTTATTCTGTTTCGAATTTGAGGTATATGACCAACTAATAGCTGTAAATTAGGATTGAAGAAAATTATTATAACATATTAAAGCTTTAAATAACATTTTTAATCTTCTTGCTGATCTATTTGATTCCTTTTTTTCTTGTCTGATATTCCGAACGTATTTTTATTTCCAAAAATTATAGAAATGATGGACCGGGCCATGACCTTTGCCGATTTCATATTCTGCTCCCTTAATAATAGCTTCGTTTATATAGTTTTTTGCTTCGCGGATAGCCTCGTTAAGAGGATGTCCTTGTGCTAACATGGAAGCAATAGCTGATGATAAGGTGCAGCCTGTTCCATGTGTGTTGCGCGTTGAGATACGGTTAGAGCTAAGGGTGATGATTTCGTCGGTTTCGGCATTATAAAACACATCGGTCAGTTCATCATCTGTAAGATGACCGGCTTTGAGTAGTACCGATACTGTTCCGCTGCACGAAAGCCGTTTTATGATTCGTGGTAAATCGCTTTGGCTTTTTATTTTTTCGTTTAATAAAACTTCAGCTTCAGGAACATTGGGTGTGATAACGCGCGCGATGGGAATTAATTCGTTTTTGAGGGTTTCGATTGCTTCATCCTGCAACAATTTATCACCGGAGGTGGACACCATTACCGGATCGAGTACAATGTTTCGGATATCGTAATGCGATAATGTTTCTTTTACGGCCAGAATGAGTTCCGAGGAATGAAGCATGCCTATTTTTATGGCATCGGCTCCTATATCGTCGAGTACGGATTTGATTTGTCCCTGTACAAATGGGATGGGAATGGGAAAAACTCCGTAAACTCCCACCGTGTTTTCGTCTACTACGGCGGTGATGGCTGTTGTTCCAAAACACCCGCAAGCCGACATGGTTTTCAGATCGGCTTGTATGCCGGCTCCACCGCTTGGGTCGCTGCCGGCTATTGATAATACGCGTTTGTATTGCATTTGGTTTGTGTTTTTATAGTTATTCAAAAATGATTAAAGCCCGACTGACCTAATTCTGTTCTTTTATCTCCTTTCATCCAGCTTACGATACCCTCACCATCTGTAATTTGTCCTATAACATACAGCGGCTTTCCGAAACGTTCGGCAAACTGTTGCTGTATTGTTTCAAAATTCTCAGGAGCCATGGTGAATAACAATTCATAATCTTCACCACCTGACGCTGCCAGTTCTTCTGCATTCCAATCGAGGGTTTGTGCTACGTTTTTCAGTATATCTGAAACGGGTAGTTTGTTTACATCGATTGTAGCAGCTTTTCCCGTCGCTTTCAGGATATGTTTCAGGTCGGAGGCAATACCATCCGAGATATCCATCATGGCATGCACATCCGAAATATCGGCTAAGAACATACCTTCGGCAATTTGTGGTTCGGGTTGATGATGTTTTGCCAACAAATAGTCGTATCCGGCAATTTTAGGTGATTTTTCCAGCAGTAATTTTAATCCTGCAGCCGAATCGCCCAATTGTCCCGTTACACAAATCAGATCACCTGTTTGTGCCATACTTCTTTTTCGTGCTTTACCCTTTGCACACTTCCCCATGGCGCAAACATTTATAGTTAGATGCTTGACCGATTTGGTGGTGTCGCCTCCTAACAATGGAACACCGTATTTTGCCGACAATTCGTGATAACCAGCCATAAATTCGTCGAGATATTCTACATCAATGGACGAGGGAATGGCTATGGACAAAAATGATCCTGTAGGTTTGCCTCCCATGGCAGCAATGTCGCTCAGATTTACTGCCAATGCTTTGTATCCAAGTTGTCGCGGAGTGATGGCTTCCCGCAGAAAGTGTACATCTTCTACCAGTAAATCGGTAGTTACTACCCAGTCTTCAGTTTCGTTGGCCGGAATGATGGCACAATCGTCGCCAATGCCAATTTGGTTGTCCTGTATCAAGTCATTGAATAAAGGTTTGAAGCGTTCGATAAATCCGAATTCACCTATTTCTTTTAATTTCATCGTGTGATAATTAAATCTGCAATAATTATTTAGAGGTTCGCTTTTTTGGAAGCAAGTTCGTTTTGACTTTTAAATGATACCATAATGTCGCTCCGACGGAGCTTAAAACAGCACTATAATATAATCCATACTACCATAATATCGCTTCTACGAAGCTCTTAAAATGCTCCATTAGGAGCTATATGATAGTAGAAATATTAATTTCAATAAGGCAAAAGCTCTGTAGGTACAACATTATAAAAAGTCAAGACTGTTTTTGCAATTTCTTGTACCTCGTACCTCGTAACTATTCTTACAATTTACCGTCCCATTCGTTGAAAAATTCCTCCAGATATTGCTCCATAAACTGATGTCTTTTCTCGGCCATTGATTTACCTGTGTTGGTATTCATTCTGTCTTTGAGTAACAACAGTTTTTCATAAAAATGATTGATTGTCGGAGCGGTGCTGTTTTTGTACTGCTCCTTGGTCATGTTCAGATCGGGTTTAATTCCGGGATTATAAATCTCCCTGTTTTTAAATCCACCATAATTAAAGGTACGGGCAATGCCTATGGCTCCGATAGCATCCAATCTGTCGGCATCCTGCACAATATCAAGTTCAATCGATTTAAATTGTTGTTCTTGTTTTCCTCCTTTGAACGAAATATTATTGATGATGTTTTCCACATGAACAATTGTTTTTTCGTCAACAGCCAATGCGCTTAAAAATTCCCGTGCTTTTTGCGCTCCTATTTCTTCATCTCCGTTGTGAAACTTCGAATCGGCAATATCGTGAAGTAAAGCTCCAAGTTCAACAACAAAAAGATCTGCTTTTTCCGATTCCGCAATATTTTTGGCCGATTGCCATACCCGATGGATGTGCCACCAGTCGTGACCACCCTCGGCATTTAATAATGTCATCTTTACAAAGTCTACGGTACTTTGAATTACAATCTTTTGATCCATGTTTATTTGCTCTTTAGTATTTATGCGAATCAGGAGTTGAAGAAAATAGTCTGTAGGACTTACATATCCATAGAATTAGGCAAATATGTATATTATTGTCCGTAGAGCTTGTCCCGATCTATCGGGAACATTCACATTTTGCCTTGTTTATCCCCTACGGGGAATTGGTTGTATATGTTTTCATTTCCTATTGATATGTATTCCCTACGGGAAAATGATTCATTATAAATAAAATGTGTGTATACAACTCCTGGTTTACATTATTTATTCATTTCTTACACCGGCCATTTTTCCAACCGGTATGCACTGTCCCAAAACATCCATTCCATTTTGGATGCGTAGGTAAATGCTTCGGTCATTTCGACTTTCAGATTTGACTTTTCGGCAATCTGATCGCAAATGGCAATGGCTTTTTCTACCGTGCGGGCAAAGTCTTCGCTTCCGTAGGTATCTATCCAGTTTTGGTACGGATTATCTTCTGTTGTCTGATGACTGACAATATAATCGCCCACTTTCTGATATATCCAGAAACAAGGAAGTACGGCTGCCAATGCAGTTTCGATAGGATAACATAAAAGTTGCTTCGACAAAAAGCCGGTGTACAACAAACAAGCGGGCGAAGCTCCCCGGTAGGGAGCAGCCGGAGCTGATTGCAGATAAAACTCGTGTAAAGCTGATTCTACAGAGATTGTATCGGTAGAGAAACGTAAAAAGGCTTCCCGGTGTTCACTGTTTTCCATGCGCATGGCAATTCCGGCCAGTATTTTTCCGTATTCGGCCAGATAAATAGCATCCTGACGGAGATAAAAATAGAATTTTTCGGCAGGCAAAGTGCCATTCATCAGTTCGTGCAGAAAATCTAATTTTAATATGCTGTTGTAGATCGATTCTATCGATTTCCAGGTTTGTTCACTCCATTTCATTTGTCTGAGTTTTTTAATTTTGTTTTTAATTTGCGAGCTGCTTCCTGCGGATCGTTGGCCGAACAGATGGCTGACACTACAGCTATTCCGTTGGCGCCTGCTTGTAGTATGGATGCTGCGTTTGTGTCGTTTATTCCTCCGATGCCTACTGCCGGATGTTTCGATACAGCCATTACTTCTGTTATTCCTTTTAATCCGAAAGGAGGAGCAGTGTCTGTTTTTGTATTGGTGCTGAATACGGGCGAGATACCTATGTAGTCAACGTCCATTTCATTTGCTTCATATACCTGTTCCATGTTTTCCACCGAGAGTCCGATGATTTTTTCGTAGCCCAACAGTCTGCGGGCGGTTGCGTAATCCATATCGCTTTGTCCGATGTGCAGTCCGTCGGCATTGGCTGCTAATGCTACATCTACTCTGTCGTTGATAATCAACGGAACGTTGTAGGCACTCAGTGTTTCTTTCAGTTTTACGGCCAGCGTAATAAATTCGCATGTGCTGCAATCCTTTTCGCGGAGTTGCACCATGGTTACGCCACCTTTTACGGCTTCTTCCACTATCCATTCCAGGCTGCGCCCCAGCGAGAGTTCCCGGTCGGTAACCAGATATAAGCTTAAATCGAACATAAGTATTTAATAATAATGAATAAGCTGTTTTTATAGTATATATTCAGATAAACACCCTTGTAACTCGTAACTATTTACTCGTAACTATTTCTATAATCGCTTTTTCTGCCAATGTTTCTGCCGTAAGTTTGTATAATTCATCCAGAAAATTGAGTTGCATGCTTCCGGGTCCTTCCGATTTGCGGGCGGCTATCTCGCCGGTAACTCCCATGGTAGCCATGGCATGTGTTGCGGCTTCAAGATAGTTGGGATTTACGGCTGCAAAGGCACCAACAAGGACACTGGCTGTACAACCCATTCCGGTAACCCGGGGCATTAATAACGATCCGTTTTTTACGCGGTGAACTGTTGTTCCGTTGGTAATAAAATCATCGGGACCACTGATAACCACAACGGCTCCGGTTTGGAGTGCCAACTGTTTGGCTGCTTCTACGGCAGAATTGGAAGATGTTGTGCTGTCAACTCCTTTGGTGCTGATATTTTCTTTGGCAAGGCACATAATTTCGGATGCGTTTCCGCGAATAATGCCTGGGTTGCAAATTCTGATGATAGAGTCTGCAACTTGATTGCGATAAGGTGTGGCACCTACGCCTACGGGATCGAATATGACCGGAATGCCTTTTCTGCGGGCGGCACTTCCTGCCATCAGCATGGCATCCACCCATTTTTCGCTGAGAGTTCCCATGTTGATGACTAATGCCGATGCAATGTTCACCATATCGGTAACTTCTTCTATGGCATGTGCCATGACGGGCGATGCTCCGATAGATAACAGGGCGTTGGCCGTATTATTCATCACTACGTAGTTGGTGATATTATGTACAAGCGGCGCTTTTTCACGAATAGCGTTTAAGTCGGTTGCTAAGTTGTTTTTGTTTATCATAATCTTATTTTTTGTATAGCTGTTTTGTTTTCTTTTGTGAACTTCAAAAACAATTTTACCACAAAAGCCACACAAAAGCCTGTGAAGAATTTTTTGAGTAATTTATTACATGAATTTTCAAGTAAACAAAAGCAAGAGGCTGTTTCAAAATCCTTTTAGATCGCAAATAACGCAAATAACGCAAAATGCGCAAATTAACGCAATCATATCAAAATGGAATTCAACAAATAATATCCTACTTTACAAATCTTATTTGCGAAAATTTGTGTTGTTTGCGTTATTTGCGTGCTTTTGATACAGCTACTTTGTGTTTATTATGTGGTATTGTTTTTATCGAGTAAAATTTAAAGTAAATACAATATCCCGAATCGCAGATTATTCTGCAAATGCAAGGTACTTAATACAAAAAGGAATGTAATACGTGTATAAAACGAAAGAAAAGAAGCTATGAACAAATTCCTACGACGGTATTATCCGCATCAGGTTCATAGGGTATAATCTCAGCCTGAAAGTAAGGCACCCCTTTTGACGAAGCAAAGATATACTTTATTTTTTTAAAGAAACAGACTCTTCCGATATTTTAAATAGAATTCAATATCGTTTAGATAAGGATTCGCACACAGAATACACGGATTAGACGAAAAAAAAACAGAATAGAAATTTTATTTAAAATGCATATTATCAAAATAGAATAATCAAATCAACTTTACAGATTCTGTAAAATCTATGTATTCTGTATCCTAACTAAACGACATTGAAGTAGAATTTATAGTTGCCTACAATAAACGGATTTTATGACCCAGCACATGGAATACTGTCCTTCCTTTTTTAAACTATTATAGCCTGTTATTGTTAGATTGCTATTCAATAAAATCAAATCAAACAAAAAATGTACACAATATTACTTTCCGCCCATTCTGTTGTTCGTTGGTTTATTCTCGTTGTATTTATTTACACCATTATTCGTGCCTTCTATGGCTGGATACAGAAAAAAGAGTTTGGAAAGGCGGACAAGATCACCTTATTAGTTACGGCTTCTTTAGCCCATTTGCAATTGCTCCTGGGGCTGTGGTTGTATTTTGTTAGTCCTCTTGTCCACTTTTTTCTCAACAACTTTCATGTGGCGGTCAAAATAAAAGAGTTCCGCTTTTTGGGTATGGAACATGCGCTGATGATGCTCATAGCAATTATATTTATTACTATAGGTTCGTCAGTAGCTAAAAGAAAGAAAACCGACATTGCCAAATTCAAAACCATAGCCATTTGGTATTTGTTGGCATTGGTTCTTATCGTTGCCGGGATTCCTTATCGATGATTGGATGTTAAGTGAATGATCATTATTATTGATTTGTTTTTTACCGCATAGTTCACTCAAGTTTTGAATAAAAGATATAAGACTAAGAACACATAGTAATTAGTTACAAGTAAAAATTTACAAGATGTTTATCTGAATTTTGCTTTCAAAAAAAACAGAAAGAAAAGAAGGTTGTTAAGTATTGCTCTTTACTTATTATCCCGGGTACCGGGATAATTTCATATATGAGGCTGTATCAAAAGTCTTTTTAGAACGCAAATTACACAAAATGCGCAAATTAACGCAATCTTATTGAGTTGAGATTCAACAAATAATATTATAGTTTACAAATCTTATTTGCGAAAATTTATGTTATTTGCATTATTTGCGTGCTTTTGATACAACCACATGTGATCTAAGTCTTTTTTCCCTATGATTTCTCCCTGGTATCGGGATGTTCCAGATGTGTGCTATGTGGTAGAAATAGTTCATTGAGTATTGGAAACATCTTACTTTATTTGTGAATTATCTTTTTATGTTCGCTCTTTAGTGCAACCGGCTTTTTTTTGTATACGGTGTCAAACAGGAGTATTTTTTCCTGAAAGCTTATGAATATACTTTCTTTATGGTCGCACCACCATTTGTAAAATTCCACAGGTTTGTCTTTATAAGGGATGACTGCTTTTACAGGTTTATCATATCCTTTAAATTCGATATGCAGATTTAGTCCAAGCATTTTTTTGAAATAATCAAATTCGTGAACTCTCAATTTGGACATTAAGATGTCAAAAACTTCTCTGTTGGTTGTTAGATTTAGTTTCTTTCTCGTGATGTCAAATGTAACAGGATCTTTACTGAGCCATTCGGTTATTCGCATAGTTCTGACTCCGGTTTCATTTTCGATGGTCAGCAAATCGTGCATCGCATAAAGCCGGTCTTCCTGAGGCAGAAAGATGTGAATGTTGGAATCTTCGTTTTCGCTTTCATTTTCGTCCGGTTTGCTGGTGGAGTCAGACTCTACAGCTTGCGCATTGTTTTTCAGATGCTCAATAATGTTGATATGATTGCCTTCTTCGCTACCTTCGAAGTTTTGAAGCAGGGTGCTGTTGTCGGCTCCCAAAAAGAAATCTTCAATAAAGTCCCAACGTTCTTCGGTGCTAAAGCTTTTTAGGAAGAAATGATCAAACAGTTCATTGCTCAGTTCATGTCTTTCCAGTGTTTTAGACAAAAGACTGTTGCTGTAGTCCGGATCATTTGAATCCCGCTCAATTCGTTGCGGATCGTTGAGGCGAATGGAAATCATGGCATGCTCACCACCTTTGATATTAAATGTTCCCAGTTCGAGCAGTTCGAGCAGATACCCCAACTTCATATAATTTGTTCCGTTAGCTTCTTTGTTTGTCACAAAACGGTAAGCCAACCGTTTATCGGAATTTCCGAATAAACTTTTCAGGCGGTTTGTCAATGCTTTGAAAGCTACTGTATATTGACTGCCGAAAACGCGGTATTCCTTATCGTCTCCTTTTTTTCGATACTGAAGGAAAGTGCCGGGTTCAATATTGTCTGATTGGAATACCGGTCTGGAGTAAGACGATAGAATAAATTCTGTAAGCTTCTCAGCTTGATTTTTGTTCTGAAGCACTGCTTCGATTTTATGCTGAAACATTTCGGGAGTGAAATATCCGTCGGTTGTAATCAGTATAGTTTTAATCAGCTTAAGAATGCTTTCGAGTTTTTGCTGAATGACGTCGAATGCTGAAAGTATTTCAATAGATATTGTTAGCTGCGGAATAAGTTGTATGCGTTTTTCTCTAAATAAATGACCGGTGTAAAATTCTTTTTTCAGAACCGGAAAACTTTTCTCGCTAAAATACTTTTTCCACAGTTTTTCCAAATCAATTTCGATGACATTGTAAATGTCGTCCTGACTTTTCAGGCTCTCGTAGCCGCCCGGGTAGTTTTCGTTGAATGTAACCAGATCTTCGTCTGTTATTCGCGCAAAAACGCTGACCGACAATTTTTGTGGTCGTGCAACGATAACATTAAACTTAGCACGAGCCAGATAATCTTTTTCAATCATCATCAGTGCGCTCAGTACTTTTTGTCCCGGATCTGGTGAGTCTCTGAACAGGTATCCAAAATCGTCGACTGAAACCAGTAAATTGGGGTTTTCGTTGCCTTTCAGGTAGCTTTTATAGATTTTTTTCAGTACTTCCCTGATTTGAAATTGTCTTAACGCAGACAGTTTGTGCAATATCTTGGTATAAAGCTGATCTTTCGACGAATAATTCAGTACGGCAAAGCCCTGAAGTCCCGGTTTTCGGGCTACGCGTCCTATTTCCTGTACATAATCGGGTAGCAAGCCTGATGGTGCGTGATGATACACCACCTGAATGTCGGCAATGTCAACTCCCATACCGAATGCTTTGGTTGACACCATAATTTTTTTCTCGCCCGATTTAAATTGCTGGTACGAGAACTCTTTGCTTTGAGAATCTAACGATCCGTAGTATCCGGTAGCAATGGTTTGATCGCCGGCGGCTAAATGATCGAGTATTTGTCTGATATGTTTGGTGTAGGGGGTATATACCAGGGTCTTTAATTCCAGTTCGTTTATTTGTTTGATAAACTCAACGGTCTGTTTTAGTTTGTTTGCCTCGTGTTTGGCTGAAAATTCATCGTAATTGTTTAGCACAAACTCTATATCGTTTCTTTTTACTTCGCCGATAAATAGGTAAGGGTTGTGCATAACCAAACTATCGATGCTGTCAAACACCATATCATTGTTTCCACCGTATATGGCAGTGGCGGTAACGGCTACCATCGGGAAATTCAGATTATTATACTTCCTGATTTTCTGAACATGATTTCCCAGAAACCAATAATCGACTCTGAAATCGCGTCCCCAGGTGGTTATCAGGTGTGCTTCGTCAATAATCAGCAGGCCGAGCCGTCTGGAACCGATAAAATGGGTGATATCGTAGGACAACAGGAGCTCGGGCGACAAGTAAAGTATGTCAATATCTCCCGATATGCAATTCTCAATGATTTTATCTCTGTCGGTAAGGCTGAGCTCACTATTTATATAAGCTACTTTTTTGAAATTCCGCTCATTGATAATGGCACTTACCTGATCTTTCATCAGAGCGATAAGAGGCGAAACTACAATGGTAATATCGCCTTGATGTGATATGTAAAAGGCCGGGAGTTGAAAAAGCAACGACTTACCCGAGCCGGTAGGGGCGGTGAGAAACAAATCGCGGGTGGGCAATCCGTTTTTTGAATGCTCATACTCGTCTATGATCGTTTCTACAATCAATCCCTGCGAAATTTCCACAATTTCTTTTCCTGCATCCGGATTTTTGTAAACCCGGATATTTCGAAATTCGGCATCATCTCCCCAGTATTTTTTTAATTGTTGTTGGGTGCTTTCTTTAGGGGCGCAGTTTTTGTTTATAGGGGCTTCGGCCGACAAAAATAGCTGACCTCCGAATTGTTGCAGAATAAAATTCAGCTTTTGTAGCTTCGCTTGTTTTTCATTATCGAGCGGTTGTTTGCTGTAATACCGCACGGCAAGCTGTTTGTTGAAGTCGTTTTGCGCAACACAATTGTTTATAAATACCTCCAACGCATATTGATCCGAACTAATGTCTATACATTCGATAGCGGCATTTGTCGTATAGGCAATTTCGGCTGTTTGATCGAAAAGATCTTCAGTTTCATACTTGTTTACCGGAGTTTTTACCGAATAGTAGTACTGATTGTCCAACGCCAGTTGTTCGGAATGGTGTACAGGTAAGTTGTCGGGTCTGTTTTCGGTGTTTTCATCATTATTCAGTTCAAGAAAGTCATTCTGATCGATCAGAAAAAGCTGCCTTAGATTATCCTTAATAATTAAGACTCTGTCTTGAAGCGATGCATCGTCTATACTTTTGTTCAGATAACAAAACTGTCCGTACGACAGAACAGTATAATGCCCCAACTGATTTATAGTGGCAAATGCTTTAGCAGTCCATTCTTCGTTACAGATAGTGTGCAACTGTTCTACCAAAAATGTTTCAGCATCTACCAACCTTTTGAGGATAGAATCATCTTTGATGAGTGGACACCTGGGTGGTAATACAAATATCGAATCCGGTTTCTGCGATGCACGATTTTTTACGATGCTAATTATTCTGCTTGTGAAGTAGTCTTGAAATATCATATTTATTTTTGCCGGATTATACTGGACAATTGTTTTTTATTTTTTGAAAGCTAAAAAAAATACCTTCATTCCGAATGGTCGTACGTGAAGGTTTTTGGCGTTTAAGTTTCAAAGATACAAAAGAATTACAAAGTGACTGCACTAAAAAAACGAAGAAAGATTAAAATGTTTTACAGGGGGGCAAATCGTAGAGACAACGCATGCGTTGTCTCTACGTCATCATACGTTGTCTCTATGTCATCATGCGTTGTCTCTATGTCATCATGCGTTGTCTCTACGATAAAATATTTTGGAACAAATTACAAATTTATCACCCACGCATTTTCCGGAGACGGTGCTAGGTCTTGCAACATCTTCTTCTCCAAATCCTCATAATTCATTTCGGGATTTTTTATCTGGACGCCTTCCTCTAACCCGGCCATCAACACATAACAACGCTTCATGTACACCAGAAATATATGACCGAGCGAAATACCTATCAGTTGCCACCCTTTTGCATCCAGGTTGTTTAGCTGTTCCTCAAAATAACGGAACAGCACTTGCTGAATTACATTCAAAAACTCTTTTTTGTCGTTATTAATGGCGCGGCTTGATTCTGTTTGTGCCATCTCTCCCGGCGCCATCTCTTCCGATTCGTCCAGCGGAGTCGCAAAAAATGAAACCAGATTCTGAAATTGTTCCTCACTTTCAATATAAGGCGTATTATCATTTTCCAAATCAACCAGAAGACTACTTACGTTTCTCACTATGGTGTCCGCCAAGTCGTCAGACACCTGCGATACTAATTTTCTCAAATGTGGAACACGGCTATCCTTAAACTCCGGATATCTTGTATATATCAATTCTTCAAGTGCCGCTATCAAATCGTCGCAAGCCGGAAAAATGACATATAGAACTCTATGTACTTGTTGTAAATTCCGGTTTACTTGTTCACGAACATCTTGCGGAACTTCATCGCTAAACTGACTAAACAAAAACTTTAGCTCCAGATATTCTTTTTCAATTTCTTCTTTGCTTTTTTTCATAGAATCAACATTGTTTTCATTAAAGAATCCTCGCTGCTGCATGAATTCTATGTGGCAACAACATAAAATCAACACACTATCCAATAAACCTTTTTGCTATTGTAACGAGTGGAAAGAGAGTCATAAGACTTATAATTTCCACTCAGTAATCTTTTTTTGTTTGATTATTATTTGCTTGCTACCTTACCTGCCACACAATGAAATTCGTGCGGAAGTTCAATCAAGTCAGTATTTTTTATAAAATCATTGAACAGACTCATTAAAATTCTGATCAAAATTAATTTCAGTTGTTTTTCCTGCTCTGATCTGGAATCCAACTTTTGAAATGTAAGTACTAGTACTTGAACTTATCAAAACATAATTGCCAATATTCAATTCGCGAACCAATGTTCCGTCCTTATAAGGATCTAACCACTTGCTAATCGCAACTTCTGAATTTTCGGCAGGAGTAATTATCACACTTAAATCACTTGGATGCTTAGCAAAACTTACTTTCAGTGTACCAGTAGTTGTAAATTCATCTTTTTTGCAACCTGACATCATTACTACTAATAAGGACAATGCAAGAATCGGTTTAAAAAGTTTAGTCATTTTCATTTTTATTAAAAGTTTATATATAAATTTTTTCTCATTACCTTACGATGGCATCGTGTGGCATATTTCCTCGCTATTTTAAATACCTTTTATAGTTTCTCATACCTCGCATTATTTTCCCACGCGATACAATTGCTAACCTGCGAGGAGTTTATGTTTCAAAGATACAAAAGAATTATAAAATGACTACACTAAAAACCGGAGAAAGATTAAACTGTTTTACAGGGGCAAATCGTAGAGACAACGCATGCGTTGTCTCTATATGCATGCGTTGTCTCTATATGCATGCGTTGTCTCTATATGCATGCGTTGTCTCTATATGCATGCGTTGTCTCTATATGCATGCGTTGTCTCTATATGCATGCGTTGTCTCTATATGCATGCGTTGTCTCTATATGCATGCGTTGTCTCTATATGCATGCGTTGTCT
>Ga0302165_10000060_pt1 | contig 59978 bp, 56 predicted proteins | sample I_Fen_E3_2_FD_193499 | JGI IMG/M metagenome (GOLD analysis project Ga0302165, IMG submission 193499) | Peat permafrost microbial communities from Stordalen Mire near Abisko, Sweden - I_Fen_E3_2 | ecosystem: Environmental > Terrestrial > Soil > Wetlands > Permafrost | place: Sweden: Abisko...
CTTGGAAGATTACATGCCATGGAATCCAGCAATTCAAAAACGATGTCGTTAACAGAATCGCCAACCTTCTAGTATATCAGAAGGTTGGCGATTTTTATGTACACGGAGTTATTTGACGGTTACGATACACCTCTCGCCACTATAGAAATAGAAATGCAGCTTATTCCCAGCTTTACTCCGCGTGCCTACGGAACATTCCGAAGCCAGCAAAGACATGTGAATCCACCCCCTATTTTATATGAAGAACTGCTAGGGTTGTTTTTGAAAGAGATAGAAATTCAGGCATTTGCTCTGCGAGTGAAAAGAATCATAAAGATTGCTAGCAATCTCCCAGAAAGCGAGGTGAACCAAATGCTTTTTAGAAATGCAGAGCATAAAAAGAGATTTCAAAGTATCTGTAAAAGCGGTCTGTTTCCGAAGCTAGAAGAAAGCTACGGATATGCAGCCGCTATTTTTTTACTCTCTGCAGATGCGTTTGTTTGGAGTAAGACAAAAAGTTGTGTAGACAGGCAACTTATTCATTTTGATGCTATCCGCATTCATGGTGTGGATTTAGATGGATATGCCATCTTTCATATGGCAAAGGAGCTTTACTCTGGAAAGCCGCATACCACTGTTTCAGAATTAAGCAATCTGGAGTTGCTGGAAAAGGTTGGTGCGCTTGTAATAGGCATAACGGCAAAAGCCTCTGATATGGCAAGGGATTTCCCGTTACATATTCACAAAGAATCTATGATTTAGCTTTTGAGGTGCATATATAGTAATTAACGCACCAAATAGTATGTATTTTAACAATAGAATAAGCAGAAGGTTTAACACAACCTTCTGCTTATTTTTATTTTATAATTTATACAACAAAAATTATTTAACTCTTTTGTTTTGATTTCAGATTTAATTTTAACAACATAAACCATATTTCATATCCTAGAAATGTTCCGAATGTATTCATTAATATATCGCTTAATTGCACAAATCTTCCAGTAAAACTCTGAAGGAATTCAATTATTCCGGAAAAGATTAAACCAATTAAAATCCCATAAATCCATTTATTTTTGAGTTTCTTAAAAACAATTGAGGAAAAGAAACCAAAAGGAGTAAAAAGAGCAATATTCAACAGTGTTGCCATGGATAACCCTTCTCCAAATAAATCAGAGCTAAAATGTACATTGCCACTAAATATCGAAGTTGTGCCGAAGTCTCCACCAATGATTCCGGTTATTTTTAAAATCGCTATAACAACAAGAATCCATGCGTATTGGCATAACATAATTAACGGTTTAAATTCTATTTTTCTTTTAGTTAAAAATTTTCCAACAGTGAATATGATAAAAACAATAAGTGCTATGGGCATTGTATAAAGAAAGGCAGTTATCCCTTCTCGTAAATAATTCATTAACATTTCCATTTCTCCATTCAGATTTCTTATTATATAAAAATCTTTACTCCCCATTTATTTACAAGGCTGTACGCATCGTATTTTTAAAATATATGCAACAGAAATATAAATTTTAGCATATCTTCGTATTTGTAGCAAGCAACTTACTAATAATATAATAAGGCAAATTAAAGATTTTATTTGAAATACATTATATTGTTTAAATCAAATTTTTTATTTGTTATACCCAATTGTTGAGCAGGGGTTAAAATCATCATAAACATAACTTTTTCCGTCTGCTCTTGCTGTACATTACGGTAGCAATATTACACTTTATAAAAACAAATCAAACCATAAGAAATTAAATTAGTATATATTATGGTTTAATTCAAATTTATACAAAACAACTGTACGTAGGTCAGGGCTTTATGTATAAAATACAGAACATTTAATTTTATTATAACAAAAAAGTAGGCAGACTTTTTTTGTTGCCTACTTTCATATTACAACTTTTAGTCATTTTTAATTTGTTGTAGAAAAAACGGTTTTGTTTTAAGAATCTGTAAAGTAATTGGATATGCCATAAAAATAACACCAAATAAAGTTGAAAATGCAATTGATTTGATGGAAATAACGTGATCAATACTAGCGCCGTAGTATGTCAAAGCTGCAATTGGAGCAAAAAGCACTAAAGCCGTAAACAATCCAGGGGAGAACCTTCTGCTTTTTATAACTGGCACTAGATGAAAAACAGTATTTACTAACATCAATGCAGGAAATGAAAGTGCAATCATCGGACATTTCCACCCTATAATTGAAGAAACACATCCAAATAAAATTACTACGGCGTTAACAACATAAAACTCGCTCCATTCCGCAGGTAATTTCATAAAACCTCTCGCCCAGCCCCTCCAATCAAGCACCATTTCCTCAATAATGTGTAAACCATATGCCAAAGTGGCAATCCATAAAAAATACTCGTGTGACATCATATTAATACCTCCTTTTTTTTAGCATTTTGAATATTTCCGAGCATTAATTGTCAGCAGGGACAATCAACCCCGACTTGATTAGGATTTCTGTATCTGGTATATAACCAAACGTTTTTCGAATTAAAAAGGGAATTGCCTTGTAAATCATATTTGAAAATTCCTCAACATAATGTCGACGATGCACTTCCATAGAAATCCCTCTCTATAATTTAATCGTAGTTTTAAACGATGTTTGAAACTACGATTAAATTATACGTGTAAATTTCTTTAATGTCAATTTAAATAAGCAAAAAAATATCAATTTTTATTTGACAAAACTAAGCCTTACTTGTAAAATACTAATCAAACAATGTTTTAAACTATATTTTATGCAGGAGTAAATTATAATGAAAAGAAATATGGATAATCCCAATACAAAAGATAAAATTTTAGAAGCCACCTTGAATATTATATCTGATGAAGGATTTCAAAACGTTACAATTCGAAAAATAGCTATAGTTGCCGGCGTAAACGTTGCAGCAATTAATTATCACTTCGGTTCTAAAGATAATGTCATCAATGAAGCCCTTGAATATTTAATGATTCAATCAAAAAACATCTTTAAATGCTTAAAGAATAATGATGAATCTCCTAAACTCCGATTAAAAACTTTTATTGATAAGTATGCTAGAAATTTGATCAAGTATCCTGACCAGATAAAGAATTTGATTCATCAAAGCATTTATGAGAATTCCACTAAAAATAAATTTCAAGAATATTTAGAAATGGAAGGGGTAGGGCTAATTAAAGCCACCATTCAACAAATTCGACCAGATGAGAATGATGTCACTTTGCAGATACTAACTACACAATTATTAAGTTGTTTATTATTTCCTGTCTTGTTGGGAAATCGTGCTTCAGAAATTTTTGGAATTAAATTGAATGAGTCTGAAAAGAGAAATGCATATATTGAACTGCTTATTAAAAATATTATACCCGATGATAACCTGTCTATATAGATGTAACAATAAGTAGGGGTTTTGTGACACTGCCATTTTGCATTTAATACAATTAATTTCAACTGGAGAAGCAGAGATTCGATGTTAATCAAAGATGCTAACGTTGAATATATAGAGCTATATTTTATATATTTATGAGATTTAACCTCCGACAAAAAAAGATTCTATGAGTATAGTTATTTATCACATTATATTTTATACGGAGTGGGAATATGAAAAAGAAAGATGAAATTACTATTCGTTCAAGTGTGGCTGAATATCTGACTTATGTAGCTTCTGTCGGGGATAATGAACTGACTGAAAATGCAACTATCCGGAATTTCCGGATAGTTCAAAACGAAGGGAACAGAAAAGTTAGCCGAGAAGTAAAACATTATAGTTTGCAAATGATTATTGCAGTGGGTTTCAAAGTTAATAACGAGCGAGCAGTTCAATTTCGCAAATGGTCAAATTCCGTAATAAAGGATTATACAATTCAAGGATGGGTAATGGACGAGGAGTGTTTGAATGGGTTTTTGAAGTTGATGGATAGAGAAATATTAAATGATGCTGGAAAAGTTTCAGCAGAACTTGCAAAGTCTCATGCGAAAGCGAATTTGAAAAATATCGAATTGTACAAGATCGTTTATATGAAAGTGATTTTGACCGATTCATGGCACTTGAAGAAAAGTCAAAGGGAAAATAAGAAAATAGCATTGTAAAACAGTAAATCAAAAATTGATATGATGAATGAAATTACCCACTGCCAAGGTACAACCATGTTTTGGCGGCATCATTATTGTCGGTTCAAGGCATGTGGAGACTGTGATTCTGATGACACGTTGTAGTAAAAACGATAAATAAAACTCTCAAACCACAAGATGTTGCATTTTGAGAGTAAAAACAGGGCAAAAAGCAGGCTGAAAAAAGCCCGATTTTTGCCCTGTTTTCATATCTGTAATTGTTTCCATAGGAGGGGTTTACATCAAAATTCTCAATAACAATTCCTATAAATTTATAAGCTTTATTCAACCCCACAAAGATCGCCAATCATCTCAATATCTACAACACTAGTATGAGGTACACCCTGAACAGTTCCTGTTACACGATATAAGCATTGACACCCAGAAAGTCCTTTCATATCACGCACAAATTCCTGTCCCGTCCCACTTGATAAGCAAACAAGCTCAAGTTTAATCTCTTCCTTTGGTACATTAAGACGAATGACACGAGGATACGAAAATCCTGTTTTTTCGCTGATCCAAATCTCATCATAAGTAATATCACAATCTACGTTTACATGTAAACCATCTTCATGTACAACAGTAAGATATGCATATTTCTCTCCCTTATTATAGATATCCCATAAAGATATTGTACCAACACCATTTTTCAGTCTGGGAATACCAATCCACATCCATACACTCTTTCCTGGCATCAGTTTTGCAACTTTGTTCTTTTGATTTTTCATTCCATATTGTCTGTCAAACCAAGCATGACCTCCTGTAATTGGATACTTTTCTCCGTTAAATATAAAAGTTCCTTCCATATGCATATTGGTAAATGCATACTCATAGGATAAGGAGCTGCCAAGTTCAATGCAACCAGTACCACCATTGTAAAGAACAGGTTCATTCTTATTTGCAGTCAATGTTACATGAATCTCATTGTTACCAATTACTAGATCAAGATTCATCTTATTTTGATTTCCGCTCAACTCTCCCCACTTAGAATAGACACGCATCTTATCATGATCAACACCATTATTCTTCGTACATGGTACTGTAAAATCATAATTATACCAAAGATCATCAGTAGCATTCATAAACACACACTCTGCTGAAATTAATTTTCCACTATGAGGCAAAATATTGGTAATTTTTCCAACTACTTTTGGCAGCATAGAAGAAAGTGCAATTGTGCCCTGATGCCACGTAAATCCTAGTTGTTTTCCATTTGATTCAAATTCTGCCTTCACATACCAGGAATCTATATTTGCACCTGTCACTGGTAGCAAATCACCTTCTACATCAATCGCCATTGGAAATCCATTATTCTTCATTAAATTTTTTTGCATATGATTACCTCCTAAAATATTTGAAATTTATTTTACTGTTTACTATTACAAAATCATACATAGTGTAGTATATTGTTGATTACATAGTAATATCAAAAAATTAAAAAAGCAATTTACAACTTATGACTTAATGTAGTGTTTTAAGAGGAAATAAAATGGAAACTTATATTAGTGCAAGAAAAAAGACCAGTGCCAGAATAAGAGCGGCATTCTGGATGTTATATAAAACTATGCCAATTGAAAAAATCACAATCAAAATGATAACAGAGGGCAGTGGTATACACAGAGTAACCTTCTACATTCACTATACAGACATCTACGCTGTATTAGAAGATATTGAAAAGGAATTGCTAAAATCATTAGAACTTCTCGATGGATTTGAGTATACAACTACGGAAGATCTAAACGATTATGCAAAAAAACTCTATTCCATATACCAAAAGGACAAAGCGTATCTCCATCTTTTAGTCATAGAAAACCGTCATCCAGAATTTTCACACAATTATAAAGTGAAATTAAAAGATACTTTCCCCAAATTATTCTTAGATACTAATATCTCATCAAAATCTTCTGAAGCGGTTGATATGATGACGCTTGTATTCGTGGATATTCTTCTTCGTTGGGCAGATAAGGATATGTTCTCAATTGATGAAATCATCCAATTGACAGAGGGAATTATGCTGGATGGAATATACCCTACTCTGATTCATTACTTTAAGATTGAGCCTGCAACAAAAAAGATTAAAATGTTGCAAAATAAGTGAAATTTGTGTGTTGAGCAATACTTCTCTTTTCTTTTGATTTTATTTAGGTATTTGCGAAACAATGTAAAGTACTTGATATATTAGGTGAATTTATCAAAAGAATGGCGATTTGCCACTGCATTAAAGCCTTCTTTTGGTAATATTCACTTTAAAAATTCATTCAAAATGGGTTTCGCAATTGCCTATTGATTTTATTGATAGCATTAATTATAGTAGCAAGAATTAAAAATTTGGGGGTCAGCAAGATGATACACATTCTATTTGGACAATCAGCATCGGGTACTTTAAAATATGTGCTGAAAAATTTGGGTCAAACTAAAAAAGAACATGTTATTTCATTCTGGGAAATGTTTTCTGTAGGTCCAATTTGGACTTCTGAAAACTCTAATGAGCAGACAGGGTTACGGCATGTTCTATATTTATTGAAAGATAAAACGAATAAGGTGAAGATTATTAATACCACAAAGGTGTTTATGGAACTTTTTAGTCAACCTAATATATAATTGACAGTGCAAAGAAGCTACATAATCAGCAAAAGATTAAAGAATATATAAAATCAGCTAGATTAATTGGGGAGGTGATTGGGAATTTAGAGCAGCATTTAGGTGATGAGTTCTTAGAATACCGTTTAAAGAAGTTGATTGAAAAAGGAATATTCGAAGTAGAGGGTACTATGGAAGCTATGCGCTTTTATAGTATAAAGTTGAAAAATTAATTTGTGCTATTTTATTAAATACATGCCATAAACATTTAGGAGAATTGATTATGAAAGTAAACGTATTTACCTTAAATTCATTTGCAAAAACGAAAGAAGGTGGAAATGCAGCTGGTGTCATGATTAATGCAGATTCATTATCGGAAATGGAAATGAGAAAGATAGCAGCGATTCTAGGGCATAGTGAAACTGCTTTTATATTAAAATCGGAGGTAGCAGACTTTAAAGTAAGATTCTTTACCCCAAAGGAAGAGGTTGATTTATGCGGTCATGCAACGATTGCAACCTTCTATACAATGGCAAGTTTGGGATTGTTAAAACCAGGTATGTATAAACAAGAGACGAAAGCCGGGATTTTGGGAGTTGAAATTAAAGAAGATGGCTCCATTATGATGAATCAGCAGGTTCCTGTGTTTTCGGAAATAATAGATAGAGAAGAAATTGCAGATTCATTGAATATTAAGGCATCACAAATTGCAGAAGATTTGTTAGTCCAAGTCGTCTCAACAGGACTTCGGGATATTATAGTTCCTGTAAAAAGTATTAAGATTTTATTTGGAATCAAACCGGATATGGAAAAAATCAAACAAATAAGCCGAAAATACAATGCAGTTGGGTATCATGTTTTTGCATTAGAATCATTACATGGTGCGAATGCTAATTGCAGAAACTTTGCTCCGTTATATGACATTCCAGAAGAATCGGCAACAGGAACCTCAAATGGTGCACTTGGCTGTTACCTGTATCACTATGGAAAAATCAATGATGAGAAGGCATCGAACCTTGTAATTGAGCAAGGTTATTCCATGAAAAAACCATCTGAAATAATGGTATCATTAACGGTAAAGAAAAATGAGATTTTCGAAGTTAAAGTTGGGGGAAATGCTATGAATCTGGTTTTGTCAGAAGTAGAAATATAAAAACACTCAAAAGCCAATAAAAACTGTAAACTTAATTATAAATGGAAGTAAGAAGGAGTAACATGAGCAAGAATCAACCAAGTAAAAAGGCAGATAGTATCTGGAAAAGGAAGAAGATATATCTTTGGATAACTGGAATCGTTGTCATATTGGCACTGATTGCATATTATGTTACATCAAAAAGCGAGAAAAATATTGAGCTAATATCTTTTATTGCAAGTATATCGTCAATTATGCTTGCTATTTCTAGTGTTATTATTGGTAAGAACTACAATAAAGCGACTGGAGAAGTTCTTGAGCATATTGAATCATTGGTAGTAAACATTACGGACGAGCTTGAATACAAATTAAATAGTTTAGAAGATATAAAAAGTTCATTAGAAAATCTTCCTGAAAATATGCCAGAGAAAAAAGACCTCCTGGATAAAGTAGAAAAAATGGAAGAAGTAATCATAACTTCTCCTTTATTAGCGTCCGAAAGAAGTCATCATGAAGATAATCAAATCAGAAATTTAGAAAAAAAGATACGGTCTGGGCAGAGAAAACTGTACAAGTATAATAATGATTTAAAAGATAGCTCATCCGAGAAAGAGAAAGCTAAAATTCAAAACAGAGCGAATGACAGAGAAGAAAAAATAAAGTCAGCAGACGAGAAGTTGGGGAAAATCAAGAACAAGTAGTTTCCACCAAGGGATTGCCAGTTTTATAAGATATCATTATTACTGCTACAAGGCACGTTGAGACACGTGTACTACTACAACGATTGAAATAGAGAAAATTTATCAAATTTCTAATTATTGTTGATTAAGGAGAAGAAATGATAAGAAGATTTGAAAATGAAGATAAAGAGCAACTGATTAAAATACTGAAACAAGGAATTGTGATTGTCGGTCAAGATAATATTGATTCTATTATTGGAGAATCTGACAGAATAATTGTATATGATGAAAATGAAACAGGAATTTGCGGATTTAGCAGCTTAATGAGATGGGGAATTGATGGGATAAATGGTAAAATAATTACGTATGTTGCTCCACGCTCAAGAAAAAAGGGAATTGGAACATTGTTATATAATAAAATTATGAAATATGCAGATGAACTTAAGCTCAATCTTATAAATACAGAATTTAGAGTTGACAAAGATGATGCAACATTATTTTATAAAAAGTTGGGTTATGAAAAATGGTTTGGATTGCACGAGATGCATTATAATGGTTCAGAACAGCCTAAATCTGATATGAAGTTTGTATCTTATGAAGACAAATACTTTGAACAATATGTAGAAGGATTAAGAAACAGTTTTTACGAAATGAGAAGGGTACATGATTTTCAACCTCACTTATGCTGTGAATTCAGTAAGGAAAAAAGGGAAGAATTATTGTGCAGTAAAGATAATATTTTTTTATTGCTAGTGAATGGAAATTTTGCTGCATCTGCATCTGTAAAAATTGATGATAAAGACTCATTAGGGCCTATATTTGTGGTGCCATCATACCAGGGTAAGAAATATGGAAGGATAATAGCACAATTTGCTATTAATGAAGCTATCCACAGAGGTATCAATAATATTAATTTAGAAGTGGTAGAATGGAATATAAGAGCAGTAAATTTATACATTAGTCTGGGCTTTGACATAATACAAACGACTCATACTTATCGACAAGTTAGAATTTAAAACTGTTTCATACGCATTTTCCTCCAAAGCACAGCCGGCTTCCTACGACATCATTATCACTGCAATCCTTAAAAATAATAGATAATAAAAATAGTTAAAATATTGAGTTTCATAGAAGAAGGAGATTCACATTATGGCTAAAAACGATAATATGCTGGCAATTCTGTGGATGCTGAATTCGGGCGTAAAAGTGACTGCAAAACAGATTTCAGAAAAGCTGGAAATAAATATAAGGACAGTTTATCGGTATATTGATGCACTATGTGCCAGTGGTATACCTATAATATCTGATACAGGTCATAATGGCGGGTATAGCCTGCTGAATAATTTTATCAGAGCACCACTTCTATTTGATATGGAAGAAAAAAAGGCTCTCCTTCAAGCTTCCATTTTTGCAAAAGAAGCTGGATACCCTTCGAGTGAGGCATTGGGTAATGCAACAGCAAAGTTGAAAATGTATTCGAATCAGGAACAGGAAAGTATACTGAACCATCATCTAGCCGGATTTGAAGTTATAAACAGTACGGTAAATCCTTCCATTCAGCCGATATTGGCAGAATTGGAGCAGGCGGTAGAAAAGGAATTCTCTGTAGAAATTGATTATCGCACAGGTCATGAAGAGCAGCCGAAGAATAGGATGATAGACCCCTATGGAATGGTTTACTGGAATAACAAATGGTATACGGTTGCATTTTGCCACCGAAGGAATGAAATACGAAGCTTTCGGGTAGACCGGATTTTACAAATCAAGTGTACTCAAATAATATTTAAGCGTCCTAAAGATTTTTCGCCCCGTGAATTTTTTATGAAAAACTTTTTACCGGATTTAGCGGGTAAGAAGGGTTTGATTTCTTTGATTATCGAAGGCAGGTCAGACGCATTGGATGAACTATGCATGCATTGGTTTTTGGGGCATCATCTAAAAGAGCGAACACCGAATCAAGCCATTTTTTTATTTGAGGAAACATCAATTTGTCTTTATGTCCCTTATTTTCTTCTATCCTATGGTAAAGCCATTCAAATAATCGAACCACAGAGTGTGAAAGAAAAACTTGTTGCTATTGCATCGGAGTTAATGGAATATTATAAACTTTAACAGCTTCACTGACAGCAGATGTCAGTGAAGCTGTTTTATAATGAGGATATCAATGATTACCGAGGGTCGGAATACATTGATACAGGTAATTGCAAAACTCAAATTATATAGAACTTTAAAGTGAATATTATCAAAAGAAGGTTCCAATGCGGTGGCAAGTCAACATTCTTTTGATAAATTCACCTAATATATGAAATGTTTTATATAGTTTCGTAATTATCTAAATACATGGATGAAAAAAAAGGAGAAATTGCAAAATGAATAAAATAGTATATCTTTATGTGTTTGACACAATGTCAGACTGGGAAATAGGTTACCTAACTGCCGAGCTGAATTCGGGAAGATATTATAAAAAGGGACTTGAACCATCAAAAATAGTGATGGTTGGAATTGAAAAGACGATGGTAACAACAATGGGTGGATTGAAAATACTGCCTGACATCAAACTGGATGAGTGTAGCATTGAAAGCACAGATGCATTGATTTTACCTGGTGGAAATACATGGACAGAAACGATGCACCAGCCTGTTTTAAAGTTCGCCCAGAGGTGTTTAAAGGAAGATATATTGGTTGCAGCAATTTGCGGTGCTACAATCGGACTTGCTCAGGCAGGACTATTGAATTCACACTGGCATACAAGCAACGATCTGGAATACCTTAAAATGATCTGTCCAACTTACACGGGCGAAACGTATTACAAAATGGAGTCTGCAGTAACGGATGGAAAATTAATCACAGCATCAGGAATAGCTCCATTGGAATTTACGGTACACGTCTTGGAATCTCTGGGTGTGTTTTCTTCAAAAACATTAGAGGCCTGGTATAGTCTTAACAAGACGCATGAATCCAAATACTTCTATGAGTTGATGAATTCCATGCAATAAAGATAGAAGTTTTACCTGATGCTTGTTAATTTCCTTAAATCTGATGGTGTAGTGCCTTTTAGTTTCTTAAAGGTACGGTTGAAATTACGAATACTGTTGAAGCCACATTCTAAAGCGATATCAGTTATAGGTTCCATAGTATCAATGATCATTTCTTCCGCTTTTGAAACTCTTACATAATTCAGATAGGTTACAAAGCTCATTCCGCACATATGCTTAAAAAGATTTGAGAATTGGGATATTTTCAGTTCTGCCTGGACAGCTGTTTCAGAAAGGGTTATATCTTCTGTATAATTGGAGTTAATATAATCTAATGCATTTTGCATTTTATTAAGCATGGAATAACTTTTGGAATGGTTTGCTTTGTTTCGCTTTTTAGGAGTATTTCTCAATATAAGTCCATTTAATTCAAGAAGTTTAGCGCGAACAATCATTTGATAATATTCTTTTTTTTCTTCCAATTCATGATGAACATCTATTAGTATGTCACCTATTCTTTTTGAAAAATCAGGGCTTATATTGTATTTTCTTAAAATAGTTTCATCAATGAAAGGGGTTACAAATATGGCGTCCTGAGGCCATTGAATTTGTGAACCTATGATTTCAGTACCGAAAAAAACTAATATAGCAGTACATTGTAAATCATTACTGTCATACGAATGAATATCACCGCTGCAGCAAATGCAGGACTCCCCGGCAGATAGAATTCTGGTTTTAGAATTTACTGTCATTCTCAAATTACCCTCATAAACATGTATGATTTCTATGTCATTATGCCAATGAGCCAAAAAGCTAAAATGATTGAATTTTACTATATCCACAGGAAATCCGTCAGGATATATGTTTTTTTCATGAAAAGCTCTCATAGTATCTCCTAAATTAATAATAGTAACAGGCATTAACGAAATGCCAAGCCATTGATTGGTTTTAATAAGTTTTGTTACAAAATGGTCTATGACCTTATGCATGGCTCAAGCGGGTATTTCTTCGGATGCCATGCAGATGTTCATAAATGACCATTTTTGCTTCACACTATATTACATACTTTTTTTTTATTATATCATATTTACCTCTTTTGTGAAATTTTACATGTTCAGACAGGCTGTAAAATAATATTAAGATAATTATGCATTATCGGAAAATACGTCTACTTTAAAAGATAAACTGCGAGCAATAAATTTGAATAATGATATTATTAGTACAGAAAACAAATTTTTATAGGGGCATTAATATATGACAAAAGGAACATAGGGATTGTATGGTAATGAAGAACTTAGGTAGGCAATTGCGCGGGATTGCATAACTCAATTTTTTTGTAAACAGGAGGTAAAACATGGGGATAGAAAGACGAAATCTAGTATTGATTAAATGTATTGGAGATAATGAAACAATAATATTTGCTGGACATGAGCTATCAAAATATATTGAAAGGATGGATCCAGGTAATACAGCTACGGTAGAAATTTCACAAGCCAGTGAATACAAGAAAGAAGAAAACACGATATGGCTGGGGCTCCATGAAGATTTTAAGATAGAAGACTTTCATATTGAAATCAAAGATGGTCTGACAGATTGTATACATGTTGATATAAATCACGCATCTGGAACTATTTCCGGAGTAAACCCGAGGAGTGTTTTATTGGGTGTATACCAGTTTCTTACACAAGCAGGATGCAGATGGATACGAGCTGGAGAAAGTGGAGAAATCATTCCTGAAAAATGCTTTAGGGACATAGAAGTTTATATTTCGAAAGAAGCTTCCTACAAGCATAGAGGCGTTTGTATTGAAGGTGCCAATAGTCTGGAAAATGTACTCGATATGGTAGATTGGCTGCCCAAAATAGGATGTAATTCATATTTCATTCAGTTTAGAGAATCATTTACTTTTTTCGAAAGATGGTACACGCATAAATATAATCCGTTTATGGAACCAGGGGAGTTCTCTATTGAAAATGCAAGGTCTCTGGTAGAAATAATAAAGAAGGAAATTAGCAAAAGAGGGCTTGTATATCATGCAGTAGGTCATGGTTGGACCTGCGAACCGTTTGGTCTGGAAGGAACTGGCTGGGATCCAAAGGAGTATGATCTAAGTCCTGAAATTACGAAAAACTTTGCCCTCGTAAATGGAAAAAGAGAGGTTTGGCAAGGAATACCGATAAATACAAATCTCTGTTACTCCAAGGATGAAGTAAGGAAAATAGTTGTTAATGATATTGCTGGTTATCTGGAAAAGCATAAGGAAGTGGATATTTTACACTTCTGGCTTGCAGATGGGTTTAATAATCATTGTGAGTGCGAAAATTGTGCGAAGATCACTCCTTCAGATATATATGTAAAAATGTTGAATGAATTGGATCAGCTTTTGACAGAAAAAGGCATTAAAACCAAAATTGTATTTCTAATCTACTTTGAACTTCTGTGGCCGCCACAGATGGAAAAGATTCAAAATGAGGATAGATTTATACTTATGTTTGCCCCAATTACAAGAACTTACAGTCAGCCATTTGTAAAAAAAGGCGAGATAGGAGTACTTCCACCTTATATTAGGAATAAAATAACCTTAGCAAAAAGTGTGGAAGAAAACCTGTCATTTCTTTTTGCCTGGGAAAAGCAGTTTAAAGGGGATAGTTTTGACTTTGATTATCATTTATATTTTGATCATTACAATGATCCCGGATATTATTCAATTAGTAAAATACTGTATACAGATATCAAAAACTTAAAGTCAATGGGATTGAACGGTCTGATCAGCTGCCAGGTACAACGTGCTTTTCTGCCTACGGCGCTTCCAATGTACGTAATGGGGAGAACCTTATGGGATGATTCTTTGCAATTTGAAGAGATTGCCAAAGACTATTTCGAGCATGCGTTTGGAGAAGACGGACTGCTCTGCAAAGAATATCTTTCTCAGCTGTCGGCGGCATTTAACCCACCTTACATGAGGAATGAAACAGAACAAATCAGTAGAGAAGCAGCAGAAGAATTTTCAAAGATACCTGACATGATTCAATCATTTTCTAAAATAGTAATAAAGAACCTGCAGCATGAGGATAAAAATATTTCTAAATCATGGAGATACTTAGAGTATCATTCGAATATCTGCTGTCAGTTAGCTTCGGTTCTTGTCTGCAAGGCAAATGGTGATAATGAAAAAATGCTAAATCAATGGTCTTCACTTAAGGAATATGTTCTAAAAAACGAAGCTCATTTTCAAGAAGCTTTTGATGCTCAAATGTTTATTTCGACAATGAAGAGTAAATTTGAATAATGAAATAAAGGAGATTTAATATGATTCTGGTAAACAGTACAAAAAAAGAGGATTTCGCTGAAGTATTAGCGCTGATAAATCATGTGTTCGGTAAAGAAAATACTTCTATAAATATGGAAGATATATTTACGGACCTTCTTTGCAAGGACAATATGGAACATATGAGAATTATGAAAGCAGATGGTAAACCAGTCTCGGTTATCAACTATATCATAAATGAAATTGATATAAATGGCTGTATTATGAAAGCAGCTAATATTGGTGCGGTATGTACACATGAAGACTATAGATGCAGAGGCTATTCCAACCTGATACTGAAAGACTGCCTTGAAAAAATGAGAAAAGAAGGTGTAGATTTCCTCTATGTCTCAGGTGATATAAGTCTATATACAAAAAATAACATTCATAAAGCAGGTAAAATGTACAAATTCAATATTGATAAGAATTATCTGGCTGAGCATAAGGAATCATATAATGAAAAATGCGAAGTAAAGGAATGCAGCCAAGAGGATTTTTACCTTCTTTCTTCTCTTTATGATGAGGAAGCAGTAAAATTTATCAGAGACAAGCAACGGTTTTTTGATTTAGCCAGCAGAGTACCCGGTGCCTCTGTATTTAATAATACTGCAAAATTTTTTCGCATAGAAGAAGGCGGGCAAATGCAGGGCTATTTTATTTGTTCTGTAAGTCCAAAAGAGAATGGCGACTTTAAAATGGACATTATTGAATATGCAGGGAATCGTAAATCAGTTCTGGCAGGAATTATAAAAACAATGGTACAGTTAAATTCTGCAAGTATATCAGGATATACTTCATGGTTTGATACAGATATGGTTAAAACGCTTGAAGAAAATAAAATAAAAACAGAAACCAGCAACTATCCCGGTACCATGAGAATCATTAATTTTACCAAGTTGATGCAAAAACTAAAGCCTTTGTATGCTCAGGAAAAAATGCTTGGAAGTATTGAATTTTGTGAGGCTGACGGAAAATATATTATCCGGTCAGGCAATATGAAATTAGAGATTGAGAACGATAAAACCATGCATAGTTTATTTTTGGGAAATGATATGGAATTGCCTGAAATAGAACATATGAAAGAAAACGATACGCTTTTTGATATGCTTAAGTTAATCCTGCCGATACCCGTTCCATACCCATATAGCTTAAATTATATATAATCCTGCCTTCATCATTTTTATTTATCAAAGGCATGTGAAAACTGTTTTCTTTCTTTAGCATTCGAGGTAAAATAGGTTCTTTATTAGCATGCTTTACGCAAAGTAATTTGTCATACAAATGCAGCAATCTATAAAAACTTTGAAAATTACGTATGGATAAGGAAATGAATAAGCAATACTTGTAATTCATTACATTGCGATATTGGTGATATACTAGAAATTGTACCAGAAGCGTTTGGCTTCTACAGAAACAACAGCTTAATATATAAGGTGTTGTTTTCTGCTACATAGTATATCTTAGTATGATGACAAGAGAGGGAAGGACAAAATGAATAAACTTATTACAGGTAGAAATCACTATTATGCTCCGGCAGCCCAAATAGCTATGGCAGTAGATATTATGGGTTTTCCTTCTGAATCTGATTTGTATCACGCGATTCAAAAAGCTGCATATAAACATGAAATATTTTCAAATAAAATTATAATTGATAAAAACGGAGATAGCTTTTTTGTGCCTATACCGCAAAGCAACATTACTCTAAAGAAAATAAACAGCAATGGTGAAGATGGATTAAATCAGTTTATCAAAGAACAGCAGAGGATTCCCTTTGATTTTGTAAATGGCGAACTGGTTCGTTTTTTTTATTTGGCAGATAAAGAAAAAACCAAGCTTTTAATTGTTGCAAATCATCTGGCAGGCGACGGGATGTCTATCATTTTCCTGATTAGGGATATTATGACGGCTCTTAATAATCCGAACGCAACAGAGGATATACAGTCGTTACAATTAATGGAGGATTTTGGATACCCTAGGGATTCAAATTTAAAACCTATTTTACGATTTCTTCTTAGACAGATGAACAGACAATGGAATAATGATAAAAAAATATTTAGCTATGAGGAATATCTGGATATGTTTCATACTTACTGGAAAGATACACAGATAGAGATAATAAATGCAACGATATGTGGGTTGGACTTAAAAAACCTACTCAGTAAATGTAAAAAAATGGAAATAACAATAAATAGTGCTATTACAGCGGCATTTCTTTTCTCCTTACATACAGATAAAATAGGTATGCCTGTTAACGTACGCCCCAAAAGCTATGAGGGTATGGGAAATTACGCAAGCGGAATTTCAGTAAAATACAGATGGGATGATAAAAAGCCTTTCTGGAGCAATGCAGGGTCAGTGCATAAAATAATATATAAAAAACTAAGTAACAATAGAAAAAAATACCATGTGCTTCAATCATTAAGAGAAATTGAACCAACTTTGATTGACGCAGTATACTTTTGCAAGTATGCGGGCTTTCATAATAAAACAGCTTTAAGAACATTGAAAATATTTAATTATAGTGAAGAAAAACAGCTTGAGATGGGAATAACAAATCTTGCGAAACCGGGAATTCCTAGTACATATGGAAAATATTCAATAAACTCCATTGAATTTGTTCCACCCCTTATCCCAGTTAATAAGACTGTATTAGGAGTAGTAACAATTGATAATACGATGACAATTTCAATGCAGTATGAACATGAAAAAGAGACAAATTCAAAGGATTATCGCAAAGCCTTTGAAGAGGCAATTCATATCTTAAAAAATAGTAATCATTAACCGGGTTTTAAAGAATATGATGCAGTAAACAACAATGTTGTTTTATCAACAAAATCTATAATCACGATAGATTCAAATGTATAAAGGAGCCGAAAAAGGAGCCGAAAAAGGAACCGAAAAAGGAGCCAAAGCGAAAAAAGCACAAGAAATAGAGCAAAGAACAGAAAACATACGAAAAACAATTACAATAGAACCTGATATTACACAAACTGGAATAATGGACAAGGTGTGAGAGCAAAAAAACAAATATCGGGTATAAACGTGAAAAAAGGATGATTTTTTAGTGCATGAAATGCAAGGAATTAAGCAAGCTCCTATGATACTATGAATCTTGAAGGGAGGGAAATCAATGGATTGGATAAGTAGGATGAATAATGCGATTGACTATATTGAAATAAATTTGGCGGATGAAATTTCGTATGACAAAGCAGCACAAATTGCTTATTGTTCAACGTATCATTTTCAACGAATGTTCTCCTCTGTTATGGGTTGGCGAAACATAAGAATGCTTTCGGAGAAATATGGATTCCGGTGAAGAAAAAATAAACGCAAACTTATATCAGCATAACGTTTTGATTCCGCGAACATCAATCACTTTATAAGAAAAAGTTAAAATACCGCTTGTTTTAAACATCTTTGATGGAAAGCAGGGGGTTTTTTGCGTGTTGTAATGAAAAAATTGATATAAAGAAGGTATTTGTATGCAAAGACGCACTATTTTTCTGTTCGGATTGGCTGTTTAATCGTCTGCAGTAATAGAAGATTCAGCAGCTAACGACAGAAGTCGTTTAAACTCAGTTCGTTCGGTATCCGTCATTTGCTGAGTAAAGCAGATGTCAAGAAGGTGCCAGTCGTTGATGGCGGTAAAGTAGTTGGTATCATTACGCACTCGACTATAACACATTATTTGGCAAGACGTTATCTTAAACGTACACAAAATGGTATTGTTGATTAAAATGCAGTTATAATCTATATCCTCGACAATTTGCCTGAACTTCAGCATAAGTGCTATAATATTATAAAAAGTATGTATTGATGAGGTTACTATGATTAGAAAATTCGAAACAAAAGATTTATCGGAAGTCATGGAATTATGGCTTTCTACGAATATACAGGCGCATGATTTTATATCAAAAGACTACTGGGTGGGCAATTTTGATATGGTTAAGAATATACTTCCCGAAGCAGAAATATATGTCTATGAGCTAGATGATAAAATCAAGGCTTTTGTAGGAATCGATACTGGATATATAGCTGGCATATTTGTATCCAGTGAAATGCAATCCAAAGGCATCGGAAAGCAATTACTTAAAAAAGCAAAGGAGCTTTATTCGGAACTTCGTTTAGCGGTTTACCAAAAGAATACAAAGGCAGTTAGCTTTTATCAACGAGAACAATTTATAATCAGACAAGAGCAAATAGATGAAAATACGAGAGAAAAAGAGTATCTTATGGTATGGAACTCATGAAAAAAGAAGTCAAAATAGACTACTATGACTCTTTTACCTGTATTGCAGACAAGTGTTCGTTTACCTGTTGTCAGGAGTGGAAGATTTCAGTAGATGATGCTACTTATATAAAATGGAAACACTTAAGTTTAACAAAGCAAAACAATAATTATTTAGCTCAATATGTAGAAGAAAAAGATAACACGCGTGTCATTGCATTGAATGAACAAAAGCAGTGTCCTTTCTTAAATGAACAGAAACTTTGCAATCTGGTATTGAATTTAGGAGATGAAGTTTTGTCTGAAACATGTGCGATTTTTCCAAGGCAGATACACGAATTCGCAGATAGAAAAGAATATTCATTGGTATCCTGTTGCCCAGAAGTTGTGGATTTGATGAATCAGCAGGATGAAATTTGTTTTACGCAGAGTATGTTTGGTATGGAAGAAGACATTTTGCTGCAGATTCGAACTATGATGACTATTATTATGCAAAATCAGCACTTTCCTATTTCAAAGAGTGTGATGATGATTTTTTATATTCTTCTTGATATTTATCAAAAACCCCCTGTCTTAAAAAAAGAGATAGACGCATATAAGGACGAAGCTGTTTTAAAAGAATTATCAGACATCATACATAACATGCAATTTCAAAGTTTAGATACTTTTGAAGAAAATAACGAACTTTTTTTAGACATGAGTGAAAATTATCGAAAGCAAGGGATATATACCAGTTATCTGGAACCAATAGCTGTGATGGCGGAGAACTTATCAAGAGACTATGACAAGTGTAAAATGATCGCACAATTGCAGAAATTCGAAAAGCAGTTTTCTTGTTACGAAAAGGTATTCCGCAAATTCCTTGTTGTAGAAATTTTTTCAAATAGTTTGATGCCAGAAGCGGATTTGGAAAGTATAATTGTTATGCTGGAGTGGATTGCTATGGAATATGCGATAATGAGGCATGCAATTTTTTTAAGCTGGTTATTGAATAAACAAGAAAAACTGTCTTATACGGTGGTACGTAATTATATTGTTGTCATATCACGAATGATGGGCTATGACCAGGAAGATATCTATGATTATCTGGAAAAAAGCTTTAAAAATATAATATGGGAATGGGGATATTTGGCATTGCTTATTGGAGCGGAGTAAGGAGGAATTAGAAAATGAAGGATTGGTTTACGATAGATCAGATAGACAATGAAACGTATATTATTAGTGAGTACCGTCATTGGGAGGAATCTCATTGCTACTTACTTAACGGTTCGAAGCGTAGTCTTTTGATTGATACAGGTCTTGGTATTTGCAATATTTATGACGAGGTAATCAAGTTAACGGACAAGCCTATTACCGCGGTGGCAACGCATATTCACTGGGATCATATTGGCGGTCATAAATATTTCCCTGATTTTTATGCTCATGAGGACGAACTGAACTGGTTAAACGGAGAATTTCCACTTACGATGGAACAGATCAGGGAAATGGTCATTGATCGCTGTGAGTTGCCAGAAGGTTATCATGTGGATACTTACGATTTCTTTCAGGGTAAGCCCACAAGAGTGCTGAAAGATAAGGATGTGATTGATCTTGGTGATCGCGTTGTCCATGTTTTGCATACGCCTGGCCACTCACCCGGACATATGAGCTTTTTTGAAAAAGAACGTGGATATCTGTTTACAGGTGATCTGGTTTATAAAGATACATTATTTGCTTATTATCCATCTACAGATCCAAAAGCCTATCTTTCCTCGCTGAAAAAGGTTGCTGCACTTCCGGTAAAGAGAGTATTCCCAGGCCATCACACGTTGGACATTCACCCCGAAATACTTGTCAGAATGAGGGATGCATTTGAACAACTGAATGCAGAGGGTAAACTACATCATGGAAGCGGTACATTTGAATATGGTGATTGGGCAGTATGGCTTTGATCGAATTATATGTCGCTATCAAGACAGTGGCGAAAGGTGTAATTAGGGCAAATTGTAAAAATAACATATAGACATGCAGAAATTTAAAGAAGGATACAATATAAAAAAGGAGCCATCGATATGAATAAAACATACGAAACAAACCGTCTTCTCCTAAAAATGTCCCATGACTCATTTGCCGACATGGTACTAGATTACTGTACGCGAAATAAAGAATTTTTAGGAGAATGGGAACCAATTCGGGAAGAAGCATTTTATACAAAAGAATTTCAGAAAAAACAGTTATTGGAAGATATGGATAATAAGGATTTGTTCCGACTTTGGATATTTAAAAAGGGACAGGTTGATAAAATTATTGGTTGCTTAAGCTTTACAAATATTATGCGAGGTGCATTCTTATCTTGCTTTTTTGGCTACAAATTAGATGAACAGGAATTAAATCATGGCTATATGACAGAAGCGATAAAGAAAGCAACACAGGTGGTCTTTGATGAATTAGGGCTTCATCGCATCGAAGCAAATATTATGCCCAAGAATAAGCGCTCTTTGCGTGTAGCAAGTAAGGCTGGATTTTATAAGGAAGGAATCTCATATAAATATTTAAAAATCAATGGAGAGTGGGAAGACCATATTCACATGGTTCTTTTAAAGGAATTGCAGGATAAAGAACCTGAATTAAAAATAGAACATATTGCACTTTATGTAAGAGATTTAGAACAGGCTAAAAAATTTTATGTGAACTATTTCAAAGGGCAGGCAAGTGAGAAATATACCAACGAAATAAAAGGATTTTCCTCATATTTTATCTGCTTCTCGCAAAATTCCAGACTGGAACTTATGAGTCAAGCAGATGTAGATGAACGAAGTCCTAAAGTGCATCTTGGATATGCTCATATCGCAATGAGCGTTGGAACGAAGGAAAAAGTTGTGTCATTAACACAGCAACTGCGAGAGGATGGATTTGAAATTGTAAGTGAACCAAGAACAACAGGGGATGGATATTTTGAAAGCTGTATTTTAGATCAAGAGGGAAACAGGATTGAAATTACGGTTTAAGGAAGAGTTAGATTGTTTGAAGAAAAAAATGTAAAAATTTACATAGAAGAATAAAATACAAAAACTTCGATTGACATAACCAAAAAGAGAGAGTAGAATAAAGAAAAAATTTACGGAGGTTGTTTATGTTAAGCATTGAATTAGTGGAGAATAGAGCAAATTAAATATTGCGAGAGGTGAATTTGTACTTTTTACACTACAAGTCTGCCTTGCGTTAGCAGAAATCTGCTAACCTATCTACCATACATATGCTTAATATTTTCATATAGGTATTTTTTGAAACCAAGCATGGCTGTATTGTCGTGCTTTTTTTGTGCAATAAGAAAATGATATACCATTGCATAAAAATGCGTTGCAATCATCGAAATTCCGGTAATTAGAGATCTTGTCTGATTATATGTGGGCTTTCGATATGCAGGCATCAATCAAAGGGAAAAGAAGTTGCTTTCTTACTTTCTTCGAGCGGTTTTGAAAAAATATCATATAACTATAGTTTTTAGACTATGGAATATTATGCTTTTGGCAGATATTTCGTAGTCTTTTTTTGTTGTATCGAAAATAAATTCCTAATGGAGAGAATTGAATTAGGTTAGAAATCTTTAAGAAAACATCATACAGTGGCAAGTCACCATTTTTGGTAAAGTCATCTAATATAGCAAGTGATTTGCATAGTTTTGCAAACGCCTAAGATAAAATTAGAAATAAAGGAGATTGAAATGAATCGTAATATAATACAAACCAAACAGGTAATTAAAACCTATAAAAGATATAAAAAAGAGGCTGGTCTTCGTGGGAGTATAACCGGATTATGGAAGCGTAGATACGAAGAAAAGGCAGCAGTAAAGGATTTTAGTATTTCGATTAAAGAGGGTGAATTTGTCGGACTGATTGGTCCAAATGGGGCTGGAAAAACAACCCTGATTAAAATGCTGACAGGAATCATAGCACCTGACAAAGGAGAAATAGAAGTACTTGGTTTTTATCCAAATGATATGAAAAATGAATTTAAAAAGCAGTATGCAGTGGTCATGGGACAAAAAAGCCAGCTATTTTTTGAACTAACGGTAAATGATACGCTGCGATTATTTAAGGAAATATATGAGATTCCAGAAAAAGAGTATAAGGAAAATAAAGCATATTTCACAGAATTATTTGAAGTGGGAGAGCTTATGAATGTACAGGTCAGAACACTTTCTTTGGGAGAACGTATGAAAATGGAACTTATGGTGGCACTACTGCATAATCCTAAAATCCTTTTTTTAGATGAACCAACGATTGGACTTGATGCTATAGCATCCAAGCAGATTCGAAGATTTTTAAAAGCAGTAAATAAAGAAAAGAAAACAACGATTATTCTGACATCTCACTATATGGAAGATATCAAAGCTCTTTGTGAACGTTCCATCGTCATCAATCATGGGGTGAAAATATATGACGGGAAAACAAAGGAATTGTTTGAAAAGTATCAGGTCAGCAAAAAAATAACAGTTACATTCGAAAAACCAGTGAAGGAGATGAAAATGGATACGCTAAATGTTTCGTATCTGGAAGATCATGCATTTCAAAAAATTCTATATGTGCCAAAGGAAGGCATAAATGAACTACTTGCGCATATTATGGCATATGAACCAAATGATATTTCTATTGAGGAGGAAGAAGTTGGAGTTGTAGTAGAGCGAATATATAAGGAAGGAAGTGATTCCATTGTATAAATACTGGGAAATAGCAAAAATACATATGAAAACCCAACTGGTTTGGCGGGTAGATGTGGTATTTCAAATGATCTTTACAATCTGCAAAATTTTATTTGCGTATTTGCTGTGGCATATGATTTTTACAGGCAAAGATAAAGTGATGGGATTTTCCTTTGCAGCCATGATGTCTTACTACCTGATAAGTTCGTTTTTATCACAATTAGACATGTCACAGGGAATTAGTGAAGAAATAAGTCAGCGCATTCGGAACGGAACTTTTTCAAAATATCTAATATTACCTATTCGGGTAGAAGGGTATTTTCTTGCTATGGAGCTTGGAATGGTTCTATTTTATCTGGTATTTGTCTTGGCAGCAGGGGTGGTCTGGGTTGAAATTTTTCAGATTCACTTCCTCTTTACTTCCAGTTTGTTTGTGGTGGCAGGAGCATTGCTGATAATTATAGAAGGAATGATATTTATGGTGCTGTTGAATTTTTATTTTGGATTATTGACATTAAAATATCAAGGGATTGGAACATTTTTGATGATAAAAAACAATCTGATTGCATTGATTACAGGAACATTGATTCCACTGGCTTTGTTCCCAAATGAAATTCTTTTGTTGATGAAGCTTTTTCCTTTTTATTACATAACATACCTTCCTTCCATGTTATTGATTGGCTATTGTGAAAATGAGCTTATGCGTGGGATTTTTATCCTTTTACTTTGGTGCATTGTTCTTCAGATTATCATTTGGCATACGTGGAATCGATATAGGAAAGCATATGACGGGGTGGGAATATGAGAAATAGTGTAAGAAAATATTGGCACGTGTTTCGAGAATTGATCAGACTGCGTTTTCAAAATTTAATGATGTTTCGATTGGATTTTTTTGGTCCTTTTTTTGTGGATGGAAGTTTGTTCTTTATTCAGCTATTGGCATTTCGAGCAATTTATTCAAATGTGGATAAGATTGGAACATGGAGAAATGGAGAAATGATTCTTTATATTGGAACTTTTTCACTCTTAAATGCAATCAGCATGACAATTTGTTTTTTTGGAATCAATCAGATCCCTGGAAAAATCAAAAGTGGAGAAATGGATTTGTATTTATCAAAGCCAATCAGTCCGCTATTTCGACTGACGTTTGAATGTGTGAGTCCGGGATCCATACCACTTATTCTAATGAGCATTTGTCTGATCTTATACGGAGTTCAAAAAACAGGATTAAAATTACAGGGAACAGATATCGCGCTATATATCTTTTGGGTAGTATGTATGGAAATTCTCTATTATGAAATGGAGGTTCTCATACGTTCGGTGTCCTTTTTTCTTATTTCGACTGCGAGGATGGAACAACTTGAAGAAGCAGGTCTGTCACTATGCATGAAACTTCCAGGAATTGCATTTTATGGAATATACAAAATCATATTTTATGTGATACTGCCATATGGAATTATGGCGACATTACCCGTTCAAAGCATGATTGGTGAAATGAATATAAAAATAGCACTTGAGGGAATCGCTGTAGTAACTGTGTTCACAATAATAACAGGCAGTGTTTGGAAAAATGGTATAAAGCACTATAATAGTGCAAGTTCATAGGAGAAAAAATGAAAATAGAAAAAATAATTGAATTCGATAAAGTAAAAAATAAATTAAGCTCACTTGCAATGACAACAGCAGCCAAGGATAAAATAGCGAAAATAGAACCTTTTTTATCGGAAAGTGAACTGCGAAAAAATTTAAAAGACACTACAGATGCAAAGGCAATGATGGAGATGTGTAAGACACCGCCGCTTGTGAGTATGGAAGGAATAGAAGAGATTTTGACAATTGCGCAAAAAGGAGAGTGTTTAAGTGCAAAACAGTTGGAATATGTGGAAAGTACACTTGTTGCGATAAAACGTTTAAAAGATTACCTGAATCACGGAAAAGTCTTAAATTTTTCACTTGCCTATTATGAAGAAAATTTACATCCGCTAGAACACATTCGAGAATCAGTTGCACTTATGATTCGAAATGGAGAGGTAGATGATCATGCAAGTAAACTGTTATGCAGCCTCAGAAATGAGATTGCAAGAACACAAAGCAGGATGAAAGAAAAAGCGGACAGTATCATGCGTGCCAATAAAGAATCCATGTCCGATAGTTTTTGTACATTTCGGAATGGAAGATTGTGCGTACCAGTGAAAAAGGAATGCAAATTAAAAATTTCAGGCAGTGTTTTAGATAAATCTTCTACAGGAAATACTTTATTCATCGAGCCTGCAGCAATTGCAAAATATTATGACGAACTGCAAATACTTCAAATTGAAGAAGAAAATGAGGTTCACAGAATTTTGTATACATTAACTGCACTTGTGGCGGATGATACAGAACAAATACAGCGAAGTCAAAAGACTGTTGAAAAGCTGGACTTTATTTTTGCAAAAGGAAAATTGAGCATGGATATGGAGGCAGTAGAGCCTAATATTAATACAGAAAGAAGAATCGTAATAGAGGATGGGAGACACCCACTTATGCAAAAAGATGTTTGCATACCGATTCAGTTTTCTTTAGGAGGAGAAAAAAGAGGGGTAGTCATTACAGGACCGAACACAGGAGGGAAAACAGTTGCAATCAAAACGGTTGCATTAAATAATATGATGGCACAATGCGGATTGCATGTGACGTGTAAATCAGCTGATTTTTGTATGAACTGCAATTACCTTTGTGATATCGGAGATGGGCAAAATCTATCCGAGAATCTGTCGACTTTTTCAGCGCATATCAAAACAGTATTAGAAATTTTAAGCGAAGTAAAAAATGAGAGTCTTGTTATTATGGATGAATTGGGCTCAGGAACAGATCCAACCGAAGGAATGGGTATTGCAATTGCAATATTAGAAGAATTGAGAAAAAGCAATTGTCTGTTTCTTGTTACAACGCATTATCCAGAGGTGAAGGTATATGCGAATGAAACAGAAGGGATTGTAAATGCCAGAATGGAATTTGACAAAGAGACATTACGTCCACTATATAAGATGGTACTTGGAGAGGCTGGTGAAAGCTGCGCATTTTATGTGGCGAGCAAGCTTGGGATGCCTCAAAACATGCTAAAGAGGGCAGTTTTAGCCTCATATGGAGAAAAAGGGACAGAGAGATATCAATTTTTGGATACAATTGAAAAAGATGAAATCATGCAGATGAATGGAAATTCAAAGATTCAAAAGGTAAAGATAAATCATTCCAATGATATGCTCCAAAACAAATTTCAGATTGGTGATAGTGTTATGGTTTTGCCAGATAAAAAAATTGGAATTGTCTGCCAGCCAGTGGATGAGAAGGGTGTGCTTCGCGTGCAGCTTCAGAACAAAAAAATCTGGATTAATCATAAAAGAGTAAAATTGCATGTGAAAGCTTCGCAGCTATATCCAGACGATTATGATTTTTCCATTGTGTTTGATTCTGTGAAGGAACGCAAAATAAAGCATGACATGAGTCGTAAGAATATAGAAGAAACTCTGGAGTATGAGGAAACAAAAAACATATGATTGCATACCCTTTCTACTTTTCCGGAAAGCCTTATTGACAGAGTTTTGTCGTGAGGATAAAATAGAACAAGTGATTTAGAGTCCTTAATCAAGGAAAATGAATAAATCAATCGGAGAAAATGTTGTTTTCAATGAAATGAAGGAGATAGATAAAATGGCAAATGACAAGAAAATGGTAGAGGCGATCACCTCTATGGAAGAAGATTTTGCGCAATGGTATACAGACGTTGTAAAAAAAGCAGAATTAATTGATTACTCCAGCGTAAAGGGTTGTATGATCATAAGACCAACAGGATACGCCATCTGGGAAAACATTCAAAAAGAACTGGATGCAAGATTTAAAGAAACAGGTGTAGAAAATGTTTATATGCCATTACTTATACCAGAAAGCTTATTACAAAAAGAAAAAGATCACGTAAATGGATTTGCACCAGAAGTAGCCTGGGTTACATACGGTGGATTACAGCAGCTTTCAGAAAGACTTTGCATTCGCCCTACTTCAGAAACATTATTTTGTGATTTTTATAAAAATATTATACATTCCTACAGAGATCTTCCAAAAGTATACAATCAGTGGTGCTCCGTCGTAAGATGGGAAAAAGAAACACGTCCATTCCTTCGTTCCAGAGAATTTTTGTGGCAGGAAGGACATACCGCTCATGCAACAGAAAAAGAAGCAGAAGAAAGAACAATCCAGATGCTAAACATCTATGCAGATTTCTGTGAAGAATATCTGGCTATGCCGGTTGTACGTGGACAAAAGACGGAAAAAGAAAAATTTGCCGGAGCAGAAGCTACTTATACAATTGAAGCATTGATGCACGATGGAAAAGCATTGCAGTCAGGAACCAGCCATAATTTTGGTGATGGATTTGCAAAAGCATTCGGTATCCAGTATACAGATAAAGAAAATAAACTGCAGTATGTACATCAGACTTCATGGGGTATGACAACCCGCTTGATCGGAGCAATTATCATGGTTCACGGAGATAATGATGGACTTGTTCTGCCACCAAAAGTAGCACCAGTCCAGGCGCTTGTCATTCCAATTATGCAGAAAAAAGAAGGCGTGCTGGAAAAAGCACAGGAAGTCAAAGAACGTCTTTTAAAGGTATGCCGTGCAAAATTAGATGATTCAGATAAGAGCCCGGGATGGAAGTTCGCGGATCAGGAAATGAGAGGAATCCCAGTTCGTATTGAATTAGGACCAAAAGACATCGAAGCAGGAAAATGCATTGTCTGTCGTCGTGATACCAGAGAAAAAATTGAAGTTTCAATTGATGAACTCGAAATAAAAGTTCCTGAAATATTAGAATCTATTCAAAAAGATATGTATAGCCGTGCAAAAGCACATCGGGATGCACATATTTTTGAAGCACATAATTATGAAGAATTTAAATCTGTTATTGATTCAAAACCGGGATTTGTTCGAGGAATGTGGTGCGAAGACAGAGCTTGTGAAGATAAAATAAAAGAAGAAACAACAGCGACTTCCCGTTGTATGCCATTTAACGATCAGACACCTATTTCTGATGTCTGTGTCTGCTGCGGAAAACCGGCACATAAACTGGTATACTGGGGAAAAGCATATTAATCAAAGATAAGGCATTTGCAATATGCATGAAATATCTGTCGAAAAATGTATTTGCAATGATAGAAAACATAGGGAAACAGAAGGAGGAAGTATGATTATTCCATTACCGAAAAAAGTGAATACGATTATTTCCACCCTCACAAATGCCGGATTTGAAGCATATGCAGTTGGAGGTTGCGTTAGAGATACGATTTTGGGACGAACCCCGGGAGACTGGGATATTACAACGTCTGCAAAACCAGATCAGATAAAACAAATTTTTGGGCGCACAGTAGATACGGGAATTGAGCATGGTACGGTAACCATATTGATTGATAAAGACGGCTTTGAGGTAACGACCTATCGGATAGATGGAGAATATAAGGATGCCAGACATCCGGATAGTGTTATCTTTACAAGGAGCCTGATTGAAGATTTAAAACGCAGGGATTTTACGATAAACGCAATGGCATATAATGAGACAGAAGGTCTTATCGATGTATTTGATGGAATAAAAGACTTACAAAAAGGTATTATCCGTTGCGTTGGAGATCCTTATGAACGGTTTACAGAAGACGCACTGCGCATGATGAGAGCAGTGCGTTTTGCCGCCCAACTTGGATTCACCATTGAAAAAAGTACAAAAGACGCAATTTGTGCACTATCCGGCAGCATGGCAAAAATCAGTGCAGAGCGAATACAGGTTGAACTGGTTAAACTTCTGATTTCAAATCATCCGGAAGAAATAAAAACATTATATGAAACAAATATAACAAAAGTAATTTTACCAGAGTTTGACCTGATGATGGAAACACCACAAAATAACAAGCACCATCAATATAACGTGGGAGAGCATACGATAGAGTCATTAAAGCAAATCAGGGCGGATAAAGTATTACGCCTTACCATGCTGTTTCATGATGTTGCAAAACCAGCATCACAAACAACCGATCATCATGGAGCCAGTCATTTCTATGGTCATCCAAAGCTTGGTGTTGTTATGGCAAAAGCGATTTTTAAAAGATTAAAATTTGATACGGATACGACGAATCGTGTTTTAAAATTAGTGGAGTGGCATGATGATAATCCACCAGTAACACCAGAAAATATTCGAAAAAGAATGAATCGAATTGGATTGGAACAATACCCATATCTTTTCGAGGTGAAGCGTGCAGATGTTCTGGCACAAAGTGAATATCGACGGAAAGAAAAACTCGTTTATATTGACGCGTATGAAAAAATGTATGAAACAATTCTAAATAATCATGAATGCGTAACGTTAAAAGATCTTGCGGTATCGGGGAAAGAGTTGATTGCAATTGGAATGAAACCCGGGAAAAAAATCGGTGAAACTTTAGATTTGCTTTTAGAATTGGTATTAATAGAACCAAATAAAAACACAAAAGAATTTCTAATGGAATACGTACGTATAAGAGTGGAAACAGAAAAAGAAAATATGCAATAAATATGCATAAAAGCCGCAAAAGAAATAATTTGAAGATAAAAGTGATATAGAAAGCTTTGCAACGGAATGCAGAATTAAAATCGTTGCAGGGTTTTTTTATTTGTTATTTTAAAACAACTATTGTATAATGGGAGACAAAATAAGGCGAAACTAGCCGAGGTGGAAAAATGCAAAAGAAAAGTGTTTTAGTATTATTGGTTGCCGGCTGCATTCTGCTTACTGCTTGTAGTCTGACAAAACAGCAGACAGTTACAACTGGAAAGAATTCATACAGTCTGGCAGATCAGCAGAGTACAGAAAAAGCAAAAAATGAAGGATTTACGCAAGCAGACAGCCAGACCGAAAATGGACTATTTATGATTACACAGATGGATACACAATCCGATATTATTACATTAGAAAATATAAAAAGTGAGAAAACAGTACAGTATGCATATACTGGAGGCACCTGCTTTTACAACAAATTTAAAGAATTAATAACACAGGATGCAATACAAACGGGCTCCCTGGTTACAATAGAAATATCAAATACAACAAATGCACTCACAAAACTGGCCGTATCAGATAATGTATGGGAAAAAGAAAATGTAAGTAATTACACTGTTGATAAGGATAATCAGATAATTACAATCAATGGTAAGAAATATGCATATACCGATAACACAAAATATTTCTCAGATAATGGAGAAATTACATTAGACGATGTTTCGGATACAGATGTATTACGTTTTTTTGGAATAGATAAAAAGATTTTATCTATAGTAGTAACGACAGGACATGGAACGCTTACCCTGCAGAATACAAGAGACTTTGATGGGGGATGGTTAGGACTTTTAGGAGAGAAGAACTCTTATTATGAAATAAAAGATAATATGCAGTTAGAAGTTCCAGAAGGTTCCTATAAATTAACGGCTTCGAATAAAGGCTATGGTGGATCTATGGATATTACAATTACCAGAAATCAGAATCTGGATGTGGATTTAAGCCAGATAAAGGGAGAGGCACCGAAAAGCTCTCAGGTTACATTTCAGGCAATTGTTCCAAATACAACGGTATACCTGGATGGAAATAAAATTGATATTTCACAGCCGGTAGAAGTTCAATATGGTTCCCATTCGATACAGGCATTTGCAGAAGGATACGATACCTGGACAAGAAAACTGGTAGTAAATTCAGATTCAGCAACGATACCAATTGATCTTTCGGCTCAAAGCAGTGAAGATTCCACAGAATCCAAGAGCAGTAGTTCATCCAGCGCAACTTCAAATGGAACGACAGGGAATACAACAAATCAAGCAACAAGTAATGCAGCATCTAATACGACAGGAACAACAGGAAGTGCAGCATCAAATACGACAGGAACAACAGGAAGTGCAGCATCAAATACAGCAGGCACAACAAGTGGAACGACATCAGGCACAACAAGTGGAACGACATCAGGCACAACAAGTGGAACGACATCAGGCACATCGACAACAGGAACAAATTCTTATTTAAATACATTATCGGGAATTATTGATACCTTAACAAACAGTGAAAAAAGCAGTTCAGAATCTCAATAAATTGGAATAGGCAATTGCGAAACTCATTTTAAATGAATTTTCAAAGTGAATATTACCAAAAGAAGGTTCCAATGCAGTGGCAAGTCACCATTCTTTTGGTAAATTCACCTAATATATTAAGAGTTTTATATTGTTTCGCGAACGCCTAAATAAATTGGAATAATATCAGGGAGGTAAAGAAATGAATTACGAACAGACATATCAGGTATGGGTAAGCAGCAGTGCTTTTGATGCACAGACAAAAGCAGAATTAAAAAGTATTGAAAAAGATGAAAAAGAAAAAGAAGACAGATTTTATAAAGATTTAGAATTTGGAACAGCTGGTCTTCGTGGTGTTATTGGTGCAGGAACGAACCGCATGAATATCTATACAGTAAGAAAAGCAACGCAGGGACTTGCAAACTATATTGCATCCGTAGGGGCAAAGAATAAAGGAGTCGCAATTGCATTTGATTCCAGACACATGTCACCTGAATTTGCAGATGAAGCAGCATTATGCCTGGCAGCCAATGGAATCAAGGCATATGTATTTGAATCGTTACGCCCAACTCCAGAATTATCGTTTGCAGTTCGGAAATTAGGCTGCACCGCTGGAATTAACGTAACAGCAAGTCACAATCCACCAGAATATAACGGATACAAAGTATATTGGGAGGACGGCGCACAGATTACACCACCTCACGATACAGGTATTATGGAGGAAGTAAAAAAAGTAACAGATTATGCAACTGTAAAAACAATGAAAAAGGAAGATGCATTAAAAGCAGGACTGTATGAAACAATTGGTGCAAATATAGATGACCCATATATAGAAGAATTAAAAAAGCTGGTAATTCATAAAGATTCTATTGCAGCAATGGAAGATAAGCTAACCATCGTATATACGCCACTTCATGGAACTGGAAATATACCAGTTCGAAGAGTTTTAAAAGAATTAGGATTTGAAAAAGTATATGTAGTACCAGAACAGGAACTGCCTGATGGCGATTTCCCGACGGTAAGCTATCCGAATCCAGAGGCAGAAGAAGCCTTTGAATTAGGTTTGAAGCTGGCAAAAAAAGTAGATGCAGATTTAATACTAGCAACCGATCCGGACGCAGATCGTCTCGGTGTTTATGTAAAAGATAGTAAGACGGGTGAATATCATCCTTTGACAGGAAATATGTCAGGGTGTCTGATTGGTGACTATGTGATTGGACAGAGAAAAGAATTAGCACCATTGCCAAAAGACGGAGCTTTTGTAAAGTCAATTGTATCTACAAATATGGCAGATGCAATCGCAAAAAATTATGGAATTGAATTAATAGAAGTTTTGACAGGCTTTAAATATATTGGACAAAAAATATTAGAATTTGAGACAACCAAAAAAGGAACGTATCTTTTTGGAATGGAAGAAAGCTATGGCTGTTTAACTGGAACCTATGCAAGAGACAAAGATGCGATTGTAGCATCTATGACACTTTGCGAAGCAGCAGCATTTTATAAACAAAAAGGTATGACTTTATGGGATGCAATGCTTGCCATGTATGAAAAATATGGGTACTATATAGATGATGTAAAATCGATTACACTAAAAGGAATCGAAGGACTTGCACAAATACAGCAGATTTTAAGTACGTTAAGAACAAATGTACCAGAATCATTTGGAGAATTAAAAGTGCTGAAAGTAAGAGATTATGAAAGTGACACCATTTTAGACGTAAAGACAAAGGAAATAAAACCAACAGGACTTCCAAAGTCAAATGTTTTATATTACGAATTGGAGGATGAGGCTTGGGTGTGCGTGCGTCCTTCAGGTACGGAGCCTAAAATTAAATTTTACATTGGTGTAAAAGACAATTCTATGGAACAGGCAAAAGAAAAGTCAGAATCGCTGGGAAAAGAAGTACTTTCTCTTATTGAAGACATTAGAAAGCATTCATAGGCGATAAATTCATTCTATTGTAAGGATTAAAAACGGGAAGTCGAGGTTTCTTTCACTGCAAAAACAGAAAAAATGAATATATTTCTTGAAAATGCAACTTGAATTGAGATTTCAGAATATTCACAAAAGTTAGAATATTCTGAAAAACAGGCATAATTTTGTCGGGGAATGATTGGTAAAATGTCTTAGTATGGATAGACACTGGAATGTCAATGTTAATAAGGCATGAGAGGATGTTTCGGAAGAAAAAAAGCTAGAAACAGAATCTAGTAATAAATTCCTATAAAAATTGCGAAAAAAGCGAGAAAATAGGCAAAATTCCTTGACAAAAGGCAGAAAAACAAGTATAAATATATTCGTAGGTAAGAGAAAAGAAAAACCTCAAAATATAAAGATAAAGTCCAGAGGAGGAATTTTGACATGAACAAAGCAGAATTAGTATCAGCAATCGCAGAAAAAGCTACACTATCCAAAAAGGATGCAGAAGCTGCATTAAAAGCTTTCACAGACGTTGTAGCAGAAGAACTTAATAAAGGCGAGAAAATCCAGTTAGTAGGATTTGGTACATTCGAAGTGTCACAAAGAGCTGAAAGAACTGGAAGAAATCCACAGAGTGGAAAAGAAATGGTTATCCCAGCTTCTAAAGCACCAAAATTTAAAGCAGGAAAAGCTTTAAAAGACGTTATCAATCAGTAAGAAATGTTCTTTGGGGGGTGTAGCGATATTGATATCGTTATACCCTCTGCTTTTAGATAACAGAAAGGTAGATTTATGAGACTGGACAAATTCTTAAAAGTTTCAAGATTAATTAAGCGTAGAACTGTAGCAAATGAAGCCTGCGATGCAGGAAGAGTTATGGTGAATGATAAAGTCGCAAAAGCCTCGCAAGAGGTAAAAGTTGGCGATACGATTGAAATAATGTTTGGGACAAAAGCAGTAAAAGTTGAGGTTTGCGATATACAGGATACAACAAAAAAAGATCAGGCAAAGGATTTATTCCGCTATATATAGGCAAAAGCCGGTTGGAAAGAAAATTCAAACACGCGTTGTGTTTTCTTTCTGCTGGCTTATCTTATATAAGCAGGTAATCAGGAAATACGGAAAATATGCACGATACAGGATACCTGCATTGCAATTGAAAAAGAAAAATAGGAAATTAGGTATAAATTGCACTTTGAAAATAACGATTTGGTTTTATTCACAAAATATTTAAAAATATATTGAAAAATGTTTTAAAAATGTTACAATTAAATTATGTTAACTCTAGAGTTAGGAGGTTGTTATGGCCAGACGAAGAAAATCAAAAAAATCAAACAACCGAATAGGAAAAATTTGCATTTCAGCTATTGTTTGTATGTTTTTAGTTGTTATGTCCGTCCAGATATTCCGACTTTATCAGGATGATCAGGTGTACATACAAAAAGAAAAGACGTTGAGCGCACAATTAGAACAGGCGACAGAGCAACAGAAAAAATTATCGAATTATGAGCAATACACGCAAAAGAAAGAATATATAGAAGACATTGCGAAGAGCAAATTAGGTCTTGTTTATAATAATGAAATTGTATTTAAGGAAAAAGATAAATAATAAGCATCAGAAGTAACCAAGTTCATATGAATGAAGTTATGGACAGATGCTTTTTTTGATAAAACAAATGATGAAAAGAAAAGAGATAAGTATGTTAGAAAAAGTGTCATCCTATATTCGCGACTATCATATGCTGGATGATTGCAAGACTTTAGTTCTAGGAGTTTCAGGAGGAGCGGATTCTGTTTGTCTTTTCCGTATGATGAAACAAATTACAGAGCCATTAAAGATACAACTAATTGTTGTTCATATAGAACATGGAATTCGAGGAGAAGAAAGTATACAGGATGCACAATTTGTAGAAAGTCTGTGCAAAGAGCATCAGGTGGTTTACCGCACATATTCATTTCCAGTTTTAGAAATAGCACAAAAGACAAAAGAATCTACAGAAGAAGCAGGAAGACGTTTGCGTTATGAAACCTTTTATAAGGTTGCAGGGGAATATGAAAAATCTAAAATAGCAATAGCACATAATCAGAATGATAATGCAGAGACAATTTTATTCCATATGGCAAGAGGGAGCGGAATAAAAGGACTGACAGGCATTGCACCAGTCAGAGATCTTATTATAAGACCATTACTGTGCCTGACAAGAAATGAAATTGAAGTGTGGCTTGAAACCATGCAACAGGAATACCGGACCGACAAGACGAATTTTATGGATATCTATGCCAGAAATAAAATTCGACTTCATATACTTCCGGAATTGGAAGAAATCAATGAAAAAGCAGTTGCACATATAATGGAACTGTCCAAAAAAGTTCGAGAGACTTATGATTACATATATGCACAGGCAGCTGAAAAATTAGAGGATGAGCAATATGTGCAAAAGACAGACAATGGTTTTATGATAAGAAATAAAGTGATGCTGGAGATACCAGAATTGCTGCAGGAAGAAATGATTTATCAGATACTGGTTCACATGCGTAACGCAGCAAAAGATATTACAAAAGAGCATGTGAAAAGCATAAGGCTTCTATATATGAAGCAAAACAGCAGAAAAATATCACTTCCTGGAGATATAGTTGCTACAAAGGTCTATGAAGGAATTGAAATACAGATACATAATAAGCATATAGAAAAATCTTTTCAAAAAACAGAAGAATTACCAGAGGAAAAATTTGAGTTTAAAATATTTGAAAATCATGCTGGTATTGGCGAAATTCCGAAAAATGAGTATACGAAATGGTTTGATTATGATAAAATAAAAAATGGACTGCAAATCCGTACAAGACAGCAAGGTGATTATTTTGTGCTGGACGATAGTGGTTATAAGAAGAGTCTGAAAAAGTATTTTATCGAAGCAAAGATAAAAAGGGAATTAAGAGATGAAATTCCACTTCTTGCAGATGATGGACATATTTTATGGATTGTTGGATATCGAATCAGTGCTGCGTATAAAATAACAAGTGAGACCAAAAGAATAATAGAAGTCAGATTTATTGGAGGAAAAGGACAATGAGTGAATCAATTCGAGTTTTATTGTCAGAAGAAGAAGTAAATAAGAGAGTGGCAGAGCTCGGTGCACAGATTAGTAAAGACTATGAAGGAGAGGAAGTACATTTAATCTGCGTTTTAAAAGGCGGAGCGATGTTTACCTGTGATCTTGCAAAAAGAATCACTGTGCCAGTAAGCTTTGATTTTATGTCTGTTTCCAGTTATGGTTCAGGAACTACTTCAACAGGAGTTGTACGTATTATTAAAGATCTTGATGAGAGCCTGGAAGGAAAGAATGTATTGATCGTAGAAGATATTATTGATACAGGAAGAACTTTAAGCTATCTTTTAGAAATTTTGAAACAAAGAAAACCAAAGAGTTTGAAACTTTGCACTCTTTTAGATAAACCGGAAAGAAGGGTAACAGATGTTACGGTTGATTATACAGGTTTCAATATCCCGGATGAATTTGTAATCGGATATGGACTTGACTATGATCAAAGATACAGAAACCTTCCTTATATCGGTGTTGTAGAATTTAACTAAGAAGGAGGATTTTGGGTGAAGGGAAAATATAGAGGTTTCGGTTTTTATATCGGGCTTATTTTACTCATGATTTTTGTATGGTATTTTCTGGATACGAGTCAGACAGCGGCGAATACGTATACACAGGTACAGTTTGAAAAAGATCTGACATCAGCTAATATCGTTTCGGCTGTAATATCCCAGAATAAAGAAGTTCCAACAGGTACCTTGGAATTAACGCTAAAAGATGGTACGAAAGAAAAATTAGCGGTTACAGATGTAAAGACGGCACAGAAAGAATTAGATGTTGCCGACGTGGCATATCAATTGAAAAATGTTCCACAGGACAGCTGGATATTAAGCCTGCTTCCTTTACTTTTGGTTTTTGGAGCAATGTTTATTTTGTTCATCATTATGAGCAATCAGTCTGCAGCAGGTGGTGGTGGAAACCGAATGATGAATTTTGGAAAAAGCCGTGCCCGTATGTCTACTGATTCCGATCCAAAAGTTACATTTGATAATGTAGCAGGACTGAAGGAAGAAAAAGAAGAATTAGAAGAAATTGTTGATTTTTTAAAGTCTCCAAAGAAATATACACAATTAGGAGCCAGAATACCAAAAGGTGTACTTTTGGTAGGACCTCCGGGAACTGGTAAAACACTGCTTGCAAAAGCGATAGCAGGAGAAGCAGGAGTGCCATTTTTTAGCATTTCAGGTTCCGACTTCGTAGAAATGTTCGTTGGTGTTGGTGCGTCCCGTGTAAGAGATTTATTTGAAGAAGCAAAGAAGAATTCACCATGTATTATTTTTATTGATGAAATTGATGCGGTTGCCCGTCGCAGAGGTACTGGTATGGGCGGTGGTCATGACGAAAGAGAGCAGACATTGAACCAGCTTTTGGTTGAGATGGATGGTTTTGGTATTAATGAAGGAATTATTGTCATGGCAGCTACAAACCGTGTGGATATTTTAGATCCTGCAATTTTACGTCCAGGTCGTTTTGACCGTAAAGTACATGTTGGACGTCCTGACGTAGGTGGACGAGAAGAAATTTTAAATGTACATATGAAAAACAAACCAATAGGTGATGATGTAGATTTAAAGCAGGTAGCACAGACTACAGCAGGGTTTACTGGAGCTGATTTAGAGAACCTGTTAAATGAGGCCGCTATTATAGCAGCAAAAGAAGACAGAAGCTATATCATGCAGGAAGATATCAAACGTTCTTTTGTAAAGGTTGGAATTGGAACAGAGAAAAGAAGTAGGATTATATCGGATAAAGAGAAGAAAATTACTGCATATCATGAATCCGGACATGCAATTTTATTCCACTTGCTTCCAGATGTTGGCCCTGTTTATACAATCTCTATTATCCCAACTGGAGTAGGTGCTGCGGGTTATACCATGCCATTGCCAGAAAAAGATGAAATGTTCCAGACAAGAGGAAAAATGCTTCAGGAAATCATGGTAGATTTAGGCGGACGTATTGCAGAAGAATTGATTTTCCATGATATTACAACAGGCGCTTCACAGGACATCAAGCAAGCGACTAAAGTAGCAAGAGACATGGTTACAAAGTATGGTATGTCAGATAATGTTGGTTTAGTAAACTATGACAGTGATGATAGTGAAGTTTTCATTGGAAGAGATCTTGCACATACAAGAGCATACGGAGAAGAAATTGCTTCTAAAATTGACAATGAAGTTAAAAACATTATCGATGACTGTTATACAAAAGCAAAAAAATTAATTTTAGAACATATGGATATACTTGATGCATCTGCAAAACTTCTTTTAGAAAAAGAAAAAATTACAAGAGAAGAGTTTGAAGTTTTATTTGAAGAGAAGACAACTAATATTCCTGCAATCGAAGAATAAAAGACCAATTACAATAAAATTAGCGTAAGAGAAAAATAAATTGTATAAAATCGCGATTAAAAAATAAAATAATAAAAAAGAAGGTATACAAATTATACAAAAAACAGATACCATTTTTGTTAAGTTTGTGCACACTTATTGAGGGAAAGATGATATTATAATGATTGTAAAAACCCCCCAATACATTATATAGTTTTTGCTACACCCCATAGTAAAAATACCTTCTCCTAAAAAAGACAGCAGTTCGAAACGCTGTCTTTTTTACTTTATACAAATAAAAAATCAGGATTACGTGACGAAACAGGTACAGCAGACGAAACAGGTACAGCAAGTCATATATGACAAATTACATTAACATAAGATTTATATAAAACAGGAATTATAACATTGTAATTCCTGTTATTTTTATATACAATGAAAATAATTTAAAGAAACATAAAAAGAAATGCATACGTTTGAAAAATGGAAAGCCGGTGATGAAATGAAATACAAATCTGTATATGAATTAAATCAGGCAAATAATTATATTATGCAAATGAGGCCCATTCTTTACAAAGAAGCACTATTTTGTGATGGCAGTGCAGACTACAGGCAGCCTGTGGAGCCAAAAGAGAATGAAACGGTAAAATTGAAATTTCGAACAGCAAAGGATAATGTTGATTCTGTGCTGCTTTGGTCCGAAGGCAAAAGCTATTTCATGGAGTGTACAGAAACAGAATTGGATTTTGACTATTATGAGGTAAATATAAAGCTTGGAACAAAACCTTTTTACTATTACTTTGAAATTGTAACAGGAATACTACACTGCTATTATGGACGATTAGGTGTATCAAGAGAGATAAAAGAGGAACTGCCATTTTGTATTGTACCTGGATTTTCTACGCCAGACTGGTCAAAAGGTGCAGTTATGTATCAGATCTTTGTGGATCGATTTTGCAATGGAGATAAAAGCAATGATGTATTATCAGATGAATATTACTATTTAATGTCTTTGACAAAAAAAGTAGAATTTTGGGATAAATATCCGGAAGGATATAGTATCGGTGAATTTTACGGAGGCGATTTGGAAGGTGTATATAAAAAATTGGATTATCTCCAGAATCTGGGAGTGGAAGTATTATATCTGAATCCAATATTTGTATCTCCATCTTCACACAAATATGATGTTGAAGATTATGATCATATAGACCCACATTTTGGAAAAATAGTCGAAGATACTGGAGAATTACTGGGAAAAGACAGTACAGATAATCGATTAGCAAGTAAATATAAATGTCGTGTAAGCAATCAGAAAAATTTAGAGGCTTCGGATGCTTATTTTGCGGAACTGGTTGAAGAAATCCATAGACGTGGAATGAAAATCATTCTGGATGGTGTATTTAATCACTGTGGATCTTTTCATAAATGGCTAAATCGTGAAGGAATTTATGAAAGCAAAGATGGGTATGCAGTAGGTGCTTTCTGGGCAAAAGACAGTCCGTTTCGTTCCTATTTTTCATTCTTAAATGATAAGGACTGGCCGGGAAACAGTTCCTATGAAAGTTGGTGGGAAAATGGGACACTTCCGAAACTAAACTATGAAGGTTCTGTTGAATTATATGATTATATTTTAAGTGTAGGTAAAAAATGGGTTTCTCCACCATATAATATAGATGGATGGCGGCTTGATGTAGCAGCTGATTTAGGGCATAGCCTGGAACTTAATCATAAATTCTGGAAAGCATTTCGACGAGAAGTAAAAAAAGCAAATCCAAATGCACTTATATTAGCAGAACATTATGGAGATGCAAAAGACTGGCTTTTAGGAGACCAATGGGATAGTATCATGAATTATGATGCATTTATGGAACCAGTCAGCTGGTTTTTAACAGGAATGGATAAACATAGCGATGCCTTTATAGAAGATAAGATTGGTGATTACCAGGACTTTGAAGAGAAAATGCAAAATGGAATGATTCAATTTTTGCAGTCTTCACTTTTCAGTGCAATGAATCAGCTTTCAAACCATGATCATTCCAGATTTTTGACAAGGACAAATCATACCGTTGGACGTGCCGATGAATTAGGCGCAAAAGCAGCTTCAGAAGATATTAATAAAGGTATTTTTCGAGAAGCAGTGGTAATGCAGATGACATGGCCGGGAGCGCCCACGCTCTATTATGGAGATGAGGCTGGGGTGTGCGGATTTACAGATCCAGACAATAGAAGAACATATCCTTGGGGAAAAGAAGAAATAGATTTAATTCAGTTTTATAAAGAAATGATTCAGTTACATAAAAGCTCACAGGCATTTAAAACAGGTTCATTTAGGATACTATATGGTGCAAAAAATCTAATGTGCTATACCAGATTTAATCGACAGGAGCAATTTATTATACTTTTAAACAATGATATTTTTGCACAGCATGCCAATATATGTTTTTGGCCGTCTGGAACGTCAAAAAAATGCCGTATGAAACAATTAATCTTTACAAATGAGGGTGGATATTCAACAATGCCGGTCTATTATAATTCTAATAATGGACATTTAAAGTTAACGTTGCAGCGAAGATCTGCAATTGTTCTTTCTTGTGAAAATATAACAGAAGAAGAGGAAGAATCGGAAAAAATATATTCAAAAAGTAAATAGAAACTCTCTTTTTTGAAAAAAGAATCTTGCGCTGGTAGCTATATTATGATATAATCTTTTCTTGTCAGGGCGTTTTAATACGTCATGTACATGGATGGATTCCCGAGTGGCCAAAGGGGACAGACTGTAAATCTGCTGCAATTTGCTTCGGTGGTTCGAATCCACCTCCATCCATTTGTACTACACAGTAGGTATCAATTTTTAAAGTAGCTTTTAGTGGTGGATATGAACATAAGTTGTGGTACAATTTCATGAATATGAATGCCCGCGTGGCGGAACTGGCAGACGCGCAGGACTTAAAATCCTGTTGTAGTGATACAGTACCGGTTCGATTCCGGTCGCGGGCATTAGAGATAAAAGGACGTTGAGTTATCAACGTCTTTTTTGTTTGCAAAAAATAAAATAATAAAGGGTATTTAAAAAATTATTAAAAAAGCTATTAAAAGAGATATTAAAAAGGATGTTAAAAAATATATTAAAAAAATATCATAAAAAAGAAATCCCTCTATGCTCAACGGATGTAGAAAAGACAATGAGTGTTTTGGTACGTCCAAAGTGCTGTAACTCGTTTATAAAATGATCCAGCTGCATCGTTGTTTGAAAAACAACCTGAATCAGCATTGCATAGTCACCAGTCACGCAATTACACTCAATTACATTTGGGATTTTTTGAATAAAAGGGTAGAATTCTTTTTTCTGAAAAGGTTCAACTTCAAGGCTTATAAAGGCTTTGATATGGAATCCGAATAAAAAAGGATTTACCTGTGCCTGATAACCAATAATAATACCGCTCTTTTCCATTTTTTCAATACGGGCAGAAACAGCCGGCGAAGAAAGAAAAACTTCTTTTGCAATATCTTTGATAGGCATTCTGGCATTTTTTTGCAACATATCAAGTATTTTCCGGTCAATACTATCCAGGTCTTTTTCAATTGTGTATAGCTGATTTTTTTCCAAAATAGAAATCCTCCGTTTTTCAAATTAAAGTTTTTATTATAAAAAAGTATAGCATAAGAAAATAAGATGTAAATAGTTCGACTTTATAAAATAAAGAAAAAATCAGAAAACTTTTATTTAATTAATGTATAGATAGCAGAAAACAAATTAAAAGCACGTTCTGACTTAAAAGTATTTACCAAGTAGAAAACTCATGCTATTGTTTGACCCATATTATTATAAAAATAAAATCAATTCCAATAAAACAAAAAAATAAAAAAGTCTAAGAAAGCGAGAGATAAGAAAATGAAAGAAGAAATGCGTGTGGAAAAAGATTCAATTGGAACAATGGAAGTACCAAAAGAGGCTTATTATGGAGTTCAAGCATTACGCGCCAGACAAAATTTTCAGATTTCAGGGACTTTTTTAAATCCTGTTTTTGTTCAAAATTTAGCAAAAGTAAAAAAAGCAGCGGCCATTACCAATCGCGAAAATAATAACTTAGAAGAGGAAAAAGCAGAGGCAATTATTCGCTCCTGTGATGAGATTATAAAAGGAAGATTTTTTGAAGAATTTATTGTAGATGCCATTCAGGGTGGAGCAGGAACAAGTGCCAATATGAATATGAATGAAGTCATTGCAAACCGCGCAAATGAATGGATGGGGGGAAGAAAGGGAGATTACTCCAGAATACATCCAAATGATCACGTCAATATGTCACAGTCCACAAATGATGTGATTCCATCGGCAGGAAAACTGACGGTGATAGATTTAGCGAAAACGCTGATTGCTGAACTGGATAAATTAGAGAAAGAGCTTTTAATAAAATCTGTTGAATTTGATGATGTTTTAAAAATGGGACGTACACAGCTTCAGGATGCAGTACCAATGCGGATGGGACAAACCTTTCATGCATATGCTTCTATGGTAAAAAGAGACAAAAGCAGAATAAAAGACGGATTTCGTGAAATGTATACGTTAAATTTAGGAGGAACTGCGATTGGAAGCGGTGTAAATGCAAGCAAAGAATATGTGGAACATGTTGTGCCAGCACTTGCTAAAATCACAGGATATCCATTAAAACAGGCAGATGATTTATTTGATGCAACACAAAATCTGGATGGGTTTGTGATCATGTCAGGAATCATGAAGACTTGTGCTGTAAATTTATCAAAAATGTGTAATGACTTAAGACTGTTATCCAGTGGGCCAAGAACAGGATTAAATGAGCTTCATCTGCCAGAAAGACAAAATGGTTCTTCGATTATGCCAGGCAAAATAAATCCTGTGATTCCAGAGGTCGTAAATCAGGTTGCATTTCACGTAATTGGTCATGATACTACCATTACATTAGCAGCGGAAGCAGGACAGATGGAACTAAATGCATTTGAACCAATTATTTTTTATAACCTCTTCGAATCAATTACAATGCTAAAATATGCAGTAGAAACGCTTACAAATAATTGCATAAAAGGGATAACGGTAAATAAAGAACGTTGCAATGAATTAGTAAATACAAGTGTAGGAATTGCTACGGTTTTATGTCCTCAGATAGGCTACAGCAAATCCGCTGAAATTGCAAAAACGGCTTTAAGGACAGGAAAAAGTGTGAAAAAAATTGTGCTGGAAAGTGGAATTATGAATGAAATTGCATTAGCAAGAGTATTAGATCCTTATTCGGCTACAGAGTGGAAAAAAGAGAGTAAACAGGTTATATAAGAAATAATTATGAAATAACGATAAAAATTTTATAAAAAATCCATTGACTAACGAAAATATAGTGCTATAATAGACCGAGTAACAGATAACGATATAAGAAAAAGAAAGTGAGGTAATGATATATGAGAACAAACGTGAATACCGCGACATACAATATGCAATACAAAAAAAAACATATATCTGGAAATGCCTCTGAAAATTGTATCGCTTAGATGTGCAGTCTATCTTTCTAAAGAAGACAAGTATAATAAGATTATGATACCGTGGCGTTTCTTGCCACGGTTTTTTTGTCTAAAAAATCTGATTTTTAATCCTTTTCGCGCGTTAGGTCGAGAAAAAAATCGTGGTTCCACTCAGAAAAAATTTCCACATAAATGTTTTTTTGCTACAACAAAACGAGGAGGATAAGAGTAGATTTACTCTTAATAATAAAAAATGAATTTCACAAAAATAAAGAACAAAAGAGAATCAAAAGACGGATTTTTGCAAATATACAAAGGTTTACCCAAAGAAATATACTATTTATTTGCCACAAAAATCATTAATAATCTGGGTCGTTTTATATCACCGATTTTAACCTTGATTTTAACCCAAAAAATCGGTATGAGCTCAGTGCAGGCTGGGTGGTTTATAACCTTAAGCATGATTGTCCAAGCTCCATGTATGCTTATAGGTGGAAAATTGGCGGATTCCTTTGGAAGGAAAAAAATCATATGTATCTTTTTTACACTGTCCGCATTTACTTATCTGATATGTGCATTCTTACCAATGTCAGTTTTCTTAACCTGTATGATGATTTTAGCTTCCTGCTTTGCGACGGTTCCAGGACCGGCCTACGATGCTTATTTGACGGATTATACAAATGAAAGTAACAGGCAGGCATGTTTTTCCCTTTTATACATGGGGATGAATGTAGGAGCTTCTATTGCACCGCTTATTGGTGGACTTTTAATGGCACATCATCTTCGGATTTTATTTATCGGAGATGCATTCACAACGTTAGCATCCGTTTTTATTTTGAATATTAAAATAGAGGATAAAATAGATTTTGTTAAACTGCAAAAAGAAAACGTAAAAATTGCAAAAGAAATGCAGGAAAATGTATTTAAAGTACTTTTACGTACACCAGAAATTTTAGTATTTTCTATCATTATGAGTATTTTTGCATTTACATACGATCAGTGGAGCTTTGGACTTCCATTAGCGATGAATGCAGTTTTTGGTGAAAATAGTGCTGCTTTATATGGTAGCATCTGTTCCATTAATGGATTGATGGTCATTTTTACAACGCCTGCTATCATCTTTTTTACAAAAAAATGGAAACCAACGTATGTGATTGCATTATCGGGTGTTTTGTATGCAGCATGTTTTAGTGTATCAGCGATGAGCAAAAACATATATGGTTTTATTCTTGCAATTGTATTGCTTACGTTAGGTGAAATATGTACAACAATTAATGCTTCAACGTTTATAGCAAATATGTCAAAAGCTACACATATAGGAAGAATCAGCTCGGTTATTAATATTATAAGAGAAACAGGAGCATGTATTTCCCCAACGATTGTTGGCTTTGCAATTGGCGCAGCAGGAATTAAAAATGCACTGTTTTTAGTAGCCGTAGTATCGATGGTGGGAGCAGTTGCTATATCACTGTTGAAATATGATGCTTCAAAAGTGGAAACGGAATTAGAAGTGTGATATTCAAGTTCTAAACGAGGATAATAAATTGTTGATGAGCAAAAAATGTTCATCAGTATAAAATATTGGTAAGCAAAAAAATGTTCATCAGTATAAAATATTGATAAGTAAAAATCTTCATAAGCAGAAAATATCCTTAACTATAAAATAAATGATAACCCAGAGATTGAGTAAAAAGCTTACAAAAATCTCTGGGTTTATTTTTGCATGTTTTTAGAAGAGTATTTTTAAAATCAAATTCATTTTATGTGATAAGGAAAAAGATAAAATGCAAAAAGAAAAAATGTAAGAATTTAAAAAAGAAAACATAAAAAAATTTAAAAAAGAAAACATAAAAAAAATTTAAAAAGAAAAATACAAAAAGTACTTGACCTGTCGTAGTAAAAGCGTTATATTGTACTACGACAGAAGTACTTCAACAGACGTAGTATGACAGACGTACTACGACAAACGTATAAAGATGAACGCATAATTTGAAGCAGAAAGGAAGATTGGATGATAAGTAGTGATGTGATTCGAGGATATAATGATACAATCATACTTTTCCTACTGTTAGATGAACCCTCCTATGGATACGAGATTTCAAAGAAAATCAGAAGCCTCTCCAATGAGAAATACATTATAAAAGAAACTACATTATATTCTGCATTTACCAGATTAGAAAAAAATGGATATATCGAAGCCTTTTATGGAGATGAGACAGGTGGAAAGAGACGGACGTATTACCGTATTACAAAGGCAGGCAGGGATTATTACAACGAAAAGTGTGAAGAATGGGCGTTGACAAAAGAAGTTGTTGAAAAATTTATTATTATGTAAAGGATGAGAGCTTATGGAAACAATACGAAATTATCTGGAAAACATGTTTTTAAATCTTCCACGTACAAGTGCAGTTATGAAAGCGAAAATGGAACTTGGACAAATGATGGAGGATAAATATAACGAATTAATTGCTTCCGGTAAATCTGATAATGAGGCAGTAGGAATCGTTATTTCGGAGTTTGGAAATTTACAGGAACTTGCAGAAGATCTTGGTATTTATGAATACGTAAAACCAAAGCAGATAAAACCAGAAAAGATGCTAACAATGGAACAGGTAAAACAATATATTTCTGACAGGATTTCTGCTTCGGTTAAGATTGCAATTGCAGTATTTTTGTGCATAGCATCCCCTACACTTGTTATTTTTGCAAATATGGCAGGAAGTGCTGCAAACATGAATGAGGATGTGGCAATGGCAATTGGAATTTTCTTGTTTTTCCTATTTTTAATTATAGCAATTGGAATTTTCATCTTTACAGGTATTAGCAACAAAAGATGGGATTACATAAAATATGAGCCGCTTCAAATGGATTTTTCAACAGAAAGTTTTATCAGACAGCAGATGGAAAATTACAGAGCATTATATGCAATTTTAATAGCAGTAGGTGTTATTTTATGTGTGGCGAGTGTGGTTCCGGCAGCAGTGATTGGAACACTTGACAGTGGAAATGAATTTATGGATAATTTATCCGGAGCACTTGTTCTTTTTATTGTTGCAATCGGTGTTATGTTTCTTATCATCGCAGGTGTGAGACAGCGTGCTTATGAATTACTACTGCACTTAAATGGTCATCAAAGATCATATTATAGAGGAAAAACAAGAATGGAACGCAAAATCAAGTCAGTATACTGGCCAACGATTGTGTGCATTTACTTAATGATAAGCTTCCTATCATTTCATTGGGAATTTACGTGGATTATATGGCCGATTGCAGCAGTACTTTCCAGAATCATATCCATTACCTGCGGAGATGACGAGGATTTTGATGACCGGGGAGGAAGATAAGATATGAAGCGTTCGATTTATTTAGCAGTATTAGCAGTCCTTACCTGCGTTTGTATTTTGGTTGGCCTAATCGTACATACAGGATGGAATCTTAATGAGCAATCTTTTCAGCTGTCAACGGATGATACAAAAATAAGTGAAGCAAAAAAAGTGTCTCCATTTAGTAATATTCAATTAGAAGCAGGAACTATGGATGTCTCGATAAAAGAGGGTGATGATTATCAGATTGCCTATACAACACCAAAAGACAGAAAGCCAGAATATTCGGTTAAGAACAATACGTTAACAGTAAAGCAGGATTCACATCACTTTTTTTCGGTTTTAAACTTTGGTTTTCATGCATCAAATAAAGTGATAATAACGGTTCCAAAAGATACGAGTTTAGACAACGTGGATTTGACAAACAATGTGGGTGATGTTTTGCTGGATAAGATCAACACGAAAGCATTTTCCTGCAGTATGGATACCGGAGATGTTACGGTAAGAGATTCAACTCTTGGAAAGACGAATATAGAATCAGATACAGGAGATATCTCTTTAAACAGTGTAGCATTAAAGGATACAGATCTTTCTACAGATACAGGAGACATTGACGTATCCTGTAATGGAGATAAAAAAGATTATAAACTGGATTTAAGTACCGATGTAGGAGACGTAGCAGTGGATAAGAAGGAATACAGCCACAATTTCAATTATGATACAGATGGAATTTATGAAATAAAATCTGATTCAGATGTAGGAGATGTAAACGTATCCTTTTATAAGTAGATAACACCTAAATATATACACAAACCCTTAAAAGCAGGATTCGGATTATTTGAATGCTGCTTTTTTTGGATGTATATGTGGTTTGCTGGTATAAGAAAGAAAAAACAAGTGCAAAAAATGATGTAACTATTTTTGGAAAAAGTATATTCCTGTTTCAGAAACTGATTTTAGTACTATAATATAAGAAATAATAAGAGAGACAGGAGAGAAAAATATGTGGTTATTCTATGCGCTTTTGTCTGCATTTTTTGCAGGCGTTACATCTATACTAGCTAAAGTTGGAATTAAAAATACAGATTCAAATTTAGCGACAGCACTTCGAACGATTGTCGTGCTTGTGTTTTCATGGATCATGGTACTGCTTGTAGGATCTGCACATCTGATACAATCAATTTCAGCATATACATTTTTCTTTTTGATTTTATCGGGAATTGCAACGGGAGCTTCCTGGCTTTGTTTTTTTAAAGCACTTTCATTGGGAGATGTTAATAAAGTAACTCCGATTGATAAAAGCAGTACAATTTTGACAATTTTACTTGCATTTTTATTTTTAGGGGAAGTGCCGGATATCTGGATGTGTGCCGGAATTGTATTTCTTGCAGTTGGAACATATCTTATGATTCAAAAGAAAGAAGAAAAGAAAGAAGAAAGCGCTGTAGGATTGGAAAAAGAGTCAAAAGTCATAACGAATAAGAAATGGCTCATTTATGCACTTGGTTCGGCCGTATTTGCAGCACTGACCTCAATATTGGGAAAAATCGGAATAGAAGGCGTAGAGTCTAATCTTGGTACAGCGATTCGAACACTGGTGGTATTGATTATGGCATGGGGTATCGTTTTCGCTCAAAAGAAACAGGGACAAATAAAAAATATTGATAAAAAAAGTTGGATTTTTCTTGTTTTATCAGGTTTCGCTACAGGATTTTCCTGGATCTGTTATTACCGAGCTCTGCAAATTGGAAAAGCCAGTTTAGTAGTTCCGATTGATAAATTAAGTATTGTCATAACGATTGCATTTTCCTATTTTGTATTAAAAGAAAAATTATCAAAAAAAATGCTTTTTGGTTTGCTATTGGTTGTTTTTGGTACACTTTTGCTTCTATTTTAGAAAGCAGCAGAAGATTTTTTTAAAACAATTGACTTTAATACAAACGATTCCAAATAGATAACAAAAAGTACTAGGAATAAAGTCACTAATTTGCAGAATACACGCATATTTGAAATGTATTAGTAAAATAATAAAGATTATTTCGATTATTTACAGAAAAATAAGAATATGGTAAAATTACAATGTAACTTTACGCTTTTTTAAATCCCCATGAGGAGATTCTTATGAGAAAAAAGTTGTTTTTCTTTCCTAATTCGAAATATATGAAAAAGAAGGCAAAATATCTTAGGAGGATTATTTTTGCCGATAAAAGAAAACTACTAATATATATGCTTACGATAACGATTATGCTGATCACTACGGCAGCTTCGTATATTACAACGGATAAATTCATTCAAAGCAGTGCTAAAAAAATTGGAGAGTTGTCAGTTATAAACGCATCGGAGACGATGAATGGAGTATTTATCACAGGAGAAAATGTAATAAATATGGTGTCAGATTCTATTAGAAGCAGCAGTACATTTGAAAAAAATCCGTACTATATACAAACCTACCTTCAACTTGTGTATCTTGATTTAGCAAAGAATTCAAACAATATTATTAGTTGTGTCTATTGCTACGATGATGATCAATTGTATTTTGCAGGTGATAACAATCAGATGTTTGATATTCGCACGAATCAGGCATACAATGTTACAGGTACTACAGTAGGAGAAATATATTATATTCCTCCGCATAAGGATGATACACAAGACAGACAGGTTATTACAATTGCAAAGAAATTTGGAACACAAAATACGGATATGATTGCCGTTGATATTCGCGTAGACAAGCTTCAAAGCTACCTAAATCAATACGAAAATGAAAAAATTGGAAGTGGAGATTTAACAAGTAATAATTTTGAAATACTGGTAAGGGGCAAGAATCAAAAAGCAAGTTTAGATAATTCGATTATGTCCAAGATATCCAGCGGTGAAAGCTATTCTTTAAATTCTGGTATAAAAATGTATACCATTCACGAAAAGAGAACCTCGTATGTAGTATTTACCAAAAAAGTTGGAAGAGACTGGTATGTGAGCTACAAAGTAGCTGCTTCTCTTTTGTATCACAGCCAGTATAGAATATTGTACCAGATTATTCTAATGGCTTTTTTCTGGATGCTTTTAAGTATTATAATCGGATTTGTAGTTTACCGAAAAGAATTGATTCGTATTGTTGATCCAGTAACCGGTCTATTGAATAAAATTGGAGTAAGCCAGACGCTGGAATACTATTTGAAATCAGATTTAAAGAAAAATCTGGCGATTGTATATTTGGATCTGGATAATTTTAAATCTGTCAATGACACATATGGGCATAGTGCTGGTGATGAAATGATAAAGCATGCTGGAAATTTATTGTATCAACTCAAACATTCTTTTTTTGGAAGAATTGGTGGGGATGAATATGCAGGTGTGGTGTATGCAGATAAAACCCAGAATGAAATCATTGCAAATTTAGAAGTCTTTTTGAAAGATGTGGCAAAACCAGTTATGGTAAATGGACAGAAAATTCAGATTTCCTGTAGCATCGGAATTGTGTTCTATTCAGATTACCAGAGTCTGGATTCCTATGCACTTTTAAATCAGGCAGATGAAAATATGTACATTGCCAAAAAAACAGGGAAAAACAAAATATTTTGGACTTAATAAAAAGCAGATAAAAAATATTTGAAAAAATATTGAAAAATTGTTGACAGAAATGACTTTTTCATGTAATATTATTTTTGCTGTTGGTTATATAAATCAAACAGTAAATGCCTGGTTAGCTCAGTTGGTAGAGCAGAGGACTGAAAATCCTCGTGTCTCTGGTTCGATTCCGGAACCAGGCAGTGTGCGGGTGTGGTTCAATGGTAGAACATCAGCCTTCCAAGCTGGATACGTGGGTCCGATTCCCATCACCCGCTTTGCACAAGACCAAGTGTCTTGTGTAAATAATTTCCTAAACGGATGCGATAGTGGCGTAGTTGGTAACGCGCGACCTTGCCAAGGTCGAGACCGCGGGTTCGAGTCCCGTCTATCGCTTTTGAAAAGCCTTTAAGACATATCGTTTTAAAGGTTTTTTTATTTGGAAAAATGCAAAGCAGATATACCAGGCATTTTGTGAAAATTCCTGGTTACAGATAAGCGATAAAAAGAAAATACCATGATGTTTCACTTAGAAAAGAATGAAACATCATGGTATTTTCTATAAGGTATCGTTTGCTATAATTCTTCCGGCAATTCAAAGGATTTTGCTTTCGATTCGTAAGTATCTGCCAGAGTACAATATTCTTCAATCTGAGTTTTTATACTTAAAAATTGCTCTCCAGATGTTGAGATTGACTCCCGAGATAAATGATCGGCTAAAGCACGATAACATTCACATAAATAGAATAGAGGCAGATCGCCCTGACTATGAAGATTTAAAATACTTGTAGTCTCAAATGCGGCATTATAAAACCATAAAATGGCAGTATCGAATAAGTTTTGTTCCATAAAGAACAATCCTATTTCAAGACAGGCCTCCGAGCATGGAGTCGTTAACATGTCGTTTAAGCTATATTGCAGTAAATATGCAAAATCATTTTCCAGACGAGCTGTCTTAAGTAAAATACATGTGGCCTCCTTGGCATAAGAAGCATTATCCGGATTATTTGCTTCTGGAGAAGACAGATAGTTGGTAAAAACTGGTTTTGCATCGGAAAAATCTTTTGATTCCCCGCAAATCATAAGTTCTTTCGCATACATGGAACGGATCTTATTTGATAAAGTCTTATTCTCTTCATAAAACTTTAAAAATATGCCAAAATCCCGCTTTTGATGCATGGACTCAGGAATATGAAGGATTTCAATATCACTGTCAAAGACAACAGGTTCTAAGCGCACAGTTTCATGAATTGGATCTACCCAGAGAAAAGAACGCTGGCGTCTGAATAATTTAGGACGATACTCTTTTTTGGCATTTAATACGGTGTTAAAATCAGATTTTGTGACATACTTCATCTGAACGATTTCTATTTCTGGAAGTAGTACCTGCTTTAGTTGAAAGAGCTGCTTTTGATTTTCTTCATCAAGCACTTCGTCTGCATCGGCAACATAAATATAATCTTTTGTAGCTTTGGAAAAAGAAAAGTTTCTGGCATCTGAAAAATTATCATTCCATATAAAATCATAAATCTGATTTGTATAGGTACTTGCGATTTCCTTGGTCATATCCGTGGAACCAGTATCTACAATTATAATTTCATCAACAAGTTCTTTTAAACTATCAAGACATCTTGCTAAAACAGTTTCTTCATTTTTGACAATCATACATAAACTAATTGAAATCATTGCAATTATCTCCTTGTAAGTTAAATATAGATATCTTTTTCTTCAGTGGCATGACAGCCTGGATAAAAAGTTTCCCTGGCTTTTTTCACAAGACGTAAAAACAGGGGCTTTTGTGAAAAAATAAAACTTTCTCTGCTATATAAATAATTGAGAATCATAAGTGCCTCTTCTTTTGTGGAAAACAGATTAAAGTCTAAATCAATATACGCATCCTGACAGGATAAATCATCAAGTCCAAAGATGAAATCGCAAATACGTAAAACCGTATGGTTCTTTGAAGAATGTAAGTTATTTAATTCCATGATATTTGAGCTGTTTTCATCTGGCGTTAATATCGTAATGACCGTATCTGGATTGATACGTTCCAGTTTTTCTTTGATATATAGAGAAAATTCATAGTGCGTAGCAGGTATAATCGTAATCGCTTTTTTATCTTTCATAAACGAGTATAATTTAGTTTCATTTTTATCCAAAACAAAGATTTTATCTGCAGATGCTTTGCCCATGTTTAAGTGTATGGCATCATCATATGCAGCCATAACCGTGTTTGCTTTATTTTCTTCACCGTGGTATTTAGAACTGTAGATAATTTCGAAAACAGATTTTAAAAAGGTATTACACATAGATTCAAGTTTATCTTCCGAGACATATTTCATAAAAAAAACAATCCAGTTTCTCCATGCATAATAAGTTGCAAACGTATTAATTTCTTCCTTTTTTGCACCCATTTCGTGAAGCACCATAGAACTTCCTACCGAAGCTACTTTGTATCCGGCAAGATTACAGCGCATGCCCCATTCTGTATCGTCCCAATATAAGAAGTTTTCTTCTGGCATGGGACCGATTTCACGAATCAGTGAGCAACGGACTAACACAGAGCATGCAGCGACAGCATCAGAGTAAACGATGGGTGGCATGCTGCCGTCTTCCAATTCATCTAAGTGATTAGCTTCTACACAAAATAGGTTGAAATCTATAGTAATTCCATATTGCTGTACAATATCGGGCTGCTGCATGTGATAAATTTTAGAACCAGCCATTCCGACAGATTCGTTATTATCTAAAAACACTTGGAGCTCATGAAAAGCATTTTCATCCACAAGCACGTCATTATCAAGACACCAGACATAACGATATCCCTTATCGACCACATAGCGAATACCAGTATTAAAGCCACCAGAACCACCAAGATTAGATTCATTGACAAAAAGTGTGACATCATCTGGTGAAAAATGTTTTTTGATCTGTTCCACGGAATCATCCGTAGAAGCATTGTCTACAACAAAAATATCAAAATCCTGATTTTTTGATTCTAATACACTTTGAATACAGTTTACAACATAAGAACTTTTATTATAGTTACATATAACAACGCCCGTTGATTTCATAATGAAATTCTCCTATGATCAATTTTGTAAATTTAGTCAGAACTATTCATAATAATATATTTAACCAGCATAAAATATAGGGTTTAAATGGTGATGAATAGAAATTGGATGTAGACAAATCCCTATTTTTAAATTCATTTTATTATAGCAGAAGAAAATGAAAAAAGTGAGAACAAAATGTATTTTTCTAAAGCTTTTTCGCTTAAAAAGTAGTACAATAAAACATACGCGAACGGGGGATGTACAGAAAGGACAAGCTATTTATGAATAAGAAAAAACTACGACAGCAAGAACTATTACAAAAGCCCGTGATAGTATGGATAGGAGCACTCATTTGCTGTGCCTTGTGGGGGAGTGCATTTCCAATGATAAAATTAGGATACTCCTTTTTACAGATTCCACAGTCAGATACAGCAACGCAAATTTTGTTTGCAGGGTACCGTTTTACAATATCTGGAATTTTAACGATTGCAGGAGCCAGTATTTTCAGCAGAAAGCTACTGTTGCCGCAGAAATCATCTGCCGGTAAAATTATGTGGCTATGCCTACTGCAAACGGTTGTACAATATATCTTTTTTTACATCGGACTTGCAAATGCAAGCGGAGTAAAATCTTCTATTATGGAAGCAACAAATGTATTTTTTTCCATTTTAATTGCAGCACTTTTATTTCGTCAGGAAAAATTAGACGCAAAGAAAATAATCGGATGTCTCGTGGGTTTTGCAGGGGTGGTATTCGTGAATTTGCAGGGTGGCAGACTAGATACAAATATGAGCTTTTTTGGAGAAGGATTTATTGTGCTTTCTGCACTTTCTTATGGTTTTTCCTCAGTATATTTAAAAATATTTTCAAAGAAAGAAAATCCCGTTATGTTAAGTGGCTATCAGTTTCTGGCAGGTGGAATTATACTTTCAGCAATTGGATTAGGATTTGGTGGTCATCTTACGGATTTTAATATAAAAGGAATTCTTGTCCTGCTTTATCTGGCATTTGTTTCTGCCATGGCATATGGACTCTGGGGCATGCTGTTGAAATATAATACAATGTCCAAAGTAGCCGTATTTGGATTTATGAATCCAGTATTTGGAGTGATTTTGTCAGCGCTTTTGTTAAAGGAATCGGCGCAGGCATTTGGTATAAAAAGTCTGGTTGCCCTGATTTTTGTATGTACAGGCATTTATATTGTAAATCGTACGAAACCATTCTTTTTAAAAAAGAATCCGGAAAAATCTTTAGAAAAAGAAGCAACGCAGGGACAGGAAAGTTAAAATTGTTATTTTGACTGAAAATAGAAATAGAATAGAAATAGAAAGGATACTGCATATGCAGTATGTTGATGTAGATGAAAGCAATTATTACTTTAAAAAAGGGAGAGGGCCGCACTGTAAAAGCAGGTGGACTCTGGGTATTTGATAATGAAATTGACTCTGTTACGGGAGAATTTGAGAATGGAGATCTGGTAGAGGTCAGAGACTTTGACAGCTATCCGCTGGGAATTGGTTTTATTAATATAAATTCTAAAATCCGGGTTCGCATGTTAACAAGAAATGCAAAAACGGAGATTACAGATGCATTTTTTGAAATGCGTGTGAAAAATGCTTGGGAATATCGTAAAAAAACAGTGGATACAAGTAGCTGTCGTGTGATATTTGGAGATGCAGATTTTTTGCCGGGACTTGTTATAGATAAATTTTCTGATGTGCTTGTTGTACAATCGCTGGCACTTGGAATGGATCGCTATAAGATGCTGATCGTAAATTTATTAAAGGATATTTTAAAGGCAGATGGAATTGAAATTAAAGGTGTCTATGAACGAAGTGACGCAAAAGAGCGTGAAAAAGAAGGAATGGAAAGAGCCAAAGGTTTTCTTTCAGAAGCGTTTGATACGAATGTTGAAATCATTGAAAATGGTGTAAAATATATTGTTGATGTAAAAGATGGACAGAAAACTGGATTTTTCTTAGACCAGAAATATAACCGCCTGGCAATGCAAAGATTATGCAAGGATGCAAAAGTACTCGATTGTTTTACACATACAGGATCGTTTGCATTAAATGCAGCATATGCAGGAGCAGCATCGGTGTTAGGTGTAGATGCTTCACAACTTGCAATTGATCTGGCAGAGAAAAATGCGGTTTTAAACCAATTGGAAAAAATAGCTTCTTTTCAGTGTGAGGATGTATTTGAATTACTTCCACAGCTAGAGCGGGATGGAGAACAGTTTGATATTGTAATACTAGATCCGCCGGCATTTACCAAATCAAGAAATTCACTTAAAAATGCAATTAGGGGATATCGTGAAATTAATTTAAGAGGAATGAAGCTTGTGAAAAATGGTGGATATCTTGCCACCTGCTCCTGCTCTCATTTTATGACATATGAATTATTTACGCAGACAATTAATCAGGCCGCTCACAATGTGCATAAGCGCCTGCGCCAGGTGGAATTTAGAACACAGTCGCCAGATCACCCGATTCTTTGGGCAGCAGACGAATCTTATTACCTGAAATTTTACATTTTTCAGGTTTGTGATGAATTTTAGAAAGTAAAATCTGACAAAGGGGGAACCATTGTGCTGAAAATATATAGAACCGATCATCAGATTATCGATGAAAAAGACCAGATGGAAGACGGTGTCTGGATCGAGTTGACAAACCCCACGATGCAAGAATGCCAGAAAGTGGCGCAGATGTATGAGATTGATATCGCAGACATCAGAGCCGCTTTAGATGACGAAGAAAGTTCCCGTATGGAATTAGAAGAAGGATATACGTTAATTCTTGTGGATATTCCATATAGTGAAATAAATCATGAAATAGAAACATATATTACCATCCCACTTGGAATTTTACTGACTCAGGAAGCAATCATTACAGTTTGTACCCAGGATACGCCGGTATTGGAGCATTTTGTGAAACGCAAAGTCCGTGATTTTAGCACAAAGAAAAAAATGCGTTTCGTATATCAGATTCTGTTTCAGACGGTAGCATTATATCAAAACGACCTTCGCATTATTGACAAAAAGCGAACAGCAATTGAAGAACGGGTGCAGGGGAATACAGAAGATGTGGACTTGATTGATCTTCATAGTTTAGAATCGACGCTGGTGTACTTTGCAACGTCATTACGTGCCAATGGTGTTGTGCTAGAGCGATTGTCCAGGTACACACGATTAAAGCAGTATCCGGAAGATCAGGAGCTTTTAGGGGATGTTATTGTAGAAAACAAACAGGCAATTGAAATGACTTCCATTTATCGAGATATAATCAAAGGTACCAGGGACTTACTTTCTTCTTTGATTGATAACAGATTAAATAATGTGATGAAATACTTGACATCGATAACACTTGTAATGGCTATACCTACTGTAATTTCAGGGTTATATGGAATGAATGTAGATGAAAAATGGGTTCCATTTGCGGATACACCGTTTGGTTTTGGCATTATATGTATCGTAACATTGTTAATCTGCATTATCACGATGTTACTTTTACATAAGAAAAAGATGCTCTAGGTAAACTTTGTCCAGTTAAATGAGGAATAAAATGAGAAAAGTAAAAATTACAGTTTTAAAAAAGTATTTTTATGAAGAACTTGCAAATGCGTACCTGACAGATGAAAAAAATGTAGGAGCCTGTCCGTTATTAGAGGAAGGCGATACTTTTTTGTATGAAGGAAGCGCAAGTATGCCGAAAGATTTCTGCCCTTGGGCATGGATTGATTTATATAAAGGAGTTAGTACTCTGGCGGCGGGCGGAGATACATATCCCTGGACGAAACGCCATGGAGAACAGATCCTTTGCTGCACAGACGGAGTCAGACCAGTTGTCTTTTCATTAAAAGCGCTAGAGGAAACCATAGATGAATAAAAAGAATAAGAGGAATATATGAAAATACCAAAAAAAGGGAAGAAAGATTTCAGTGAAATGAAAGAAAAAACAGGAAGAAAAGAAGTAAAAAGTGAAGATAAGTCAAAAAAGAAAAAGGAAACAAAAGATATAAAAAAGGTTAAAGATAGAAATAAAGAAATAAAAGACATAAAACACGGTAAAGATAGAAATAGTAGCAATGAAAACAAAGAAATAAAAGTATCGAAAAAGGCAAAAGACCCAAATATCTGCCCAATTGATGAAAAATGCGGAGGCTGTGACTTTCAGGGAGTTCCTTACGAAGAACAACTTCAAATAAAACAAAAAGAAGTAAGAAAGCTCATAGATGGATTTTGCAAAGTACTTCCGATTGTTAGAATGGAAAATCCATATCATTATAGAAATAAAGTGCATGCTGTTTTTTCCAGATTAAAAAACGGTACAATTATTTCCGGCACATATAAAGAAAAAAGCCATATTGTTGTTAATGTAGATTCCTGTCAGATTCATGATGCACTTTCGGATCAGATTATTTATGATATCAGAGGCATGATAAAATCGTTTAAGATTAAAACATATGATGAAGATACACAGTACGGTCTTCTTCGCCATGTGCTTGTTCGCAGAGGATTTACTTCTGGTCAGGTTATGGTTGTTTTGGTATTAAGTTCACCGATTCTGCCTTCAAAGAATAATTTTGTAAAAGAATTACGAAAACTTCATCCAGAGATTTCTACCGTTATTATAAATATCAATGATAAAAATACAAGCATGGTATTAGGGGAACGTAATATTACCTTGTATGGAAAAGGCTTTATTTTAGATGAACTTTGTGGTTATACATTTAAACTTTCTCCAAATTCATTTTACCAGATCAATCCGGTACAAACAGAAAAGCTTTACTCCATTGCAATGGAATATGCAAATCTTACCGGAAAAGAAAAGGTAATTGATGCGTACTGCGGAATTGGTACAATCGGTATGGTGGCGGCAAAGCAGGCAAAAGAAGTAATTGGTGTGGAATTAAATAAAAGCTCTGTTCGTGATGCAATTAATAATGCGAAGGCAAACAATGTGAAAAACATTCAGTTTTTTAATGCAGATGCTGGAGAATTTATGGTAGATATGGCAGAGAAAGGTGAAACAGCGGATGTAGTATTTATGGATCCGCCACGTATCGGAAGCGATGAGACCTTCTTGTCATCCGTTGTAAAATTAGCACCAAAACGCATCATATATGTTTCCTGTAACCCGGAAACATTAGCAAGAGATCTAAAATATTTAACAAATAATGGATATGAAGCGATAAAGTGCCAGCCAGTGGATATGTTTGCGTTTACGAAACATGTGGAGAGTGTGGTTTTGTTGACACGTTGTGTGCAGAATTGAAAATAAGGTACTCAAACTTCGCACTTGAATAAGTGCCTATGCACCTTGAAAATTCAATAATAACTGGCATTAAAATAGCACGAAACCTATGGTTTTGGTATAATTAAGTCACCACAACAAAATCATAAAACCGGA
>Ga0302165_10000061_pt1 | contig 59694 bp, 57 predicted proteins | sample I_Fen_E3_2_FD_193499 | JGI IMG/M metagenome (GOLD analysis project Ga0302165, IMG submission 193499) | Peat permafrost microbial communities from Stordalen Mire near Abisko, Sweden - I_Fen_E3_2 | ecosystem: Environmental > Terrestrial > Soil > Wetlands > Permafrost | place: Sweden: Abisko...
TGGTGGGGGGTGGCGGGGCGGCCCCCCCCCCCCTCGACCCCATCCCTAAGCATAAAACATTGATTGTCATTTCGAGGTTGCACCCCAAAAAATTGTGGCAAAATGTGGCGATGACATGAAAAAAATAGTAAGTTCGCATTATAATAATTGATCTACACAGTTTAACCGTCTTCAGTTTAGTTGTTTTATACCTGTTTTCGAGTGTGGTTCCAAAAGATAGAGGAAAAATGTGTGGTACTTCTTATTTTAAAGAATGTCCGAATGGTAGCCTGCCAACGTTAAGTTTACATTTTCCTTTTGGGTGTAGATCTTTATAAACAATTTAATTTGATATTATAATGCAGAAGATCAGAACTAATGTAGCCGGTATCGATATCGGAGCAAAAAAAGTTTTCACCTCAGTAGAAGGTCAACCGGTTGTAAGTCATTTTACTTTTACGCAAGATTTCTTACAATTAAAAGATTACCTTTTGAAACATGGTGTAAAAACAGTTGCTATGGAAGCAACAGGAGTGTATTGGGTGATTTTATATGCAATTTTAGAAGAAGCCGGAATTGATGTTTGGCTTGTCGATGGTCGTCAAACTAAGCAAGTTCCAGGGCGAAAGACCGATGTAAAAGATTGCCAATGGATACAAGAATTGCACAGTTATGGTTTATTAAACAGATGTTTAGTAGTGAATACCGATATTAATGAGCTCCGAAGTTATTTGCGTTTGAGAGAGGATCATATTGAAAGTTCATCCATGCATATTAATCACATGCAAAAAGCACTTACATTAATGAATATAAGACTCAAAGAAGTGATAAGTCAAATTCATGGAGCAAGTGGTATAGCTATTATCGAAGCCATATTAAATGGAGAAAGAGACAAACAAGTTCTTGTGAATATGTGTCATGAGAAAATTCTAAAAACAAAAAAAGAGGCTGTATTGAAATCTTTAGAAGGCCGATACACTGAATCTGGATTATTTGCATTAAAACAAGCCTATGATGGCTATAAATTTTATTTAGGTCAAATAGAGCAGTGTGATAGCAAGATTGATGTTATAATGAATAGGATTGGAAATAACGGAAAACCGCAAAATCAGACAACTGATAAAAAGCTAAAGCGTAAGCCAATCCGACATCATGCTCCTAGAATAGATAATCTGTCTGCGAATTTGATAAAGACTTTTGAAGGCAAGGATGCCACTTTAATTTCCGGAATCACCGATTATACTTGGTTACAATTATTATCGGAAACTGGTAATGACTTGACAAAATGGATTTCTGAAAAACACTTTACAAGTTGGCTTGGATTGTCTCCAGGTCAAAATAATTCAGGTAAAAAACAGCGAAATGCGAAAAAGAAAGGACGCCCGACTGCAGGACAAATTTTTCGAACTATTGCAATGGGTTTAATAAACAGCAAGAATATTGCAATAGGAGAATTTGGTCGTAGGCTCAGAGGCAGAAAAGGACCTGGAATTGCAATCAAGGCAATGGCACGTAAATTGGCCGTACTTTATTGGCGAGTAATGGTAAAAGGACTTGATTATGTTGAAACTGGAATTAAAAAATATGAATTACAATTGCAGCAAAACAAACTCAAAACTTTCAATCGATTAGCCAAAGAGCTTAAAATATATAGTACTGATAATTAGAACACAACCAAATTATGTCATTGGTAACGAAGTGAGAAATCTCTCATAAAGTTTTATATATAAAGTTTACCGGACAATACTGTTTTTTTATATTGTAATACTCCATCAAAAGTCAAGACGACTTCAATTATCCTTTTTGACACTGTTCATTGAATAGACCCTGTTTTTTCTTTACAAAAAGCACTCTTTGCAATTTATCCAAGGGTAGTTTGCGACATCGAATCTATAACAAATAACTATACAAGAGAATAGAATTAAACATCTGAGAAATCATGACCAAAGATTTACAACAGAACTTACGGCTGACTTTTTAATTCAAAGAAAACATGCTACACTCTTACGCGAGCATCATTCCAGAGTTCTTTTAAATGAAGAAGAAAAGTTCAAACTATTAAAAATTAAAAAGATCAACTACAGCTTGCAGTTGATCTTTTTATTTATTCAAAAAAGTTTAGCTTATTCAATTATCTAATTCAGAATAAGGAGAATTTTTACTTTTAAATTCCGGGACCAGTTTTTTCATCAGCTTTACAGCTTCTTTAATTTCAACTCGTTGTGAAAGCCCAATCATAGTCTGAACAGCACTCAATACATTTTCAAACTCATATTGCCGCACTGTAGCTATAGTTATTTTCTCATGATCAGTAGGAAGCGTTGTTTCTTTATCGTTCAACAATTCTTCATATAACTTCTCACCCGGACGCAAACCTATAAACTCTATATTGATATCTTTATTTGGCACAAATCCAGCCAGTTCGATCATACGTTTTGCCAAATCAACAATTTTAACCGGACTTCCCATATCGAAAACATAGATCTCTCCGGTTTTACCAAAGGAAGCAGCTTCTAACACTAAGCGACAAGCCTCCGGAATGGTCATAAAATAACGGATAATATCGGGATGAGTCACTGTTACCGGCCCCCCCTTCTCTATTTGCTCTTTGAAATGCGGAATAACCGATCCATTAGATCCGAGTACATTTCCAAAACGGGTAGTTACAAAATTGACTGTATTTCCATTTTTTGCACTTTCTTTAGCCAAAGACTGAACATAAATTTCTGCAATTCTCTTGGAAGCACCCATCACGTTAGTTGGGTTGACGGCTTTGTCTGTCGAAATCATTACAAAGCTATCCACATTATTACGAACCGCGAAGTTACTCAGATTCATAGTACCCAATACATTGACTAAAATAGCTTCACAGGGATTTTCCTCCATTAAAGGAACATGTTTATAAGCCGCAGCATGATACACTATTTGAGGATGATATTTTCTGAAGACAAAATCCAGGCGGCTCTCACTTCGTACATCACCAATTATGGGTACAAATTTCAGGTTTGGATAGTTTTTTTCCATTTCCAAACGTAAATTATGTAACGGAGTTTCGGCTACGTCAAACACCAATAAAAGTTTTGGTTTGAACCGGGCTAACTGCCGTACCAACTCACTACCAATCGAGCCTGCAGCGCCAGTGATTAAAATGGTTTTGTCACAGGTCTGACTCTCTATCCTATCCATATCGATCATAATCTCATCACGACCAAGTAAATCCTCAAACTGGATAGGCTTCATTTGGTAACGAATCTGATTATTAGAATCCAGCCCTTCAAACGGAGGAGACACCAAAATAGAAATTCCCATTTCGATACAGGTGGAAATAAAATCCTGTTCCTTGCGTATGCTGCTATAATCCGGAAAAATTATGGTATTGACCTCATTTTTCCGTAAAAACCAGTCCAAATTATCTCCGTTCAGATAATGAACCGGCAGACCCTGAATACGCGTTTTTTTAGCATTTTGGTTACGGGTTACAAATCCCTGCACCTGATGTTGATTTGCAGCACTTTTGTTCAACCACTGCGCCAATGCAATACTATGCGAGTCTATTTCATAAATCAACGATTTATTTCGGACCTCAGTGGTATAATTTATACTGTAGTTATACAAAAGTACAATGCAGTATCTCATAACAAGCAAAAACACCAAACAAATCAGAAACACATTCTGCACAAAGAAGTAACGATAATCAAATGTATATCCAAGAATAAGAATATAGCCGTATAAAACAGCTGACGAAAAAAGAAGCGAAACAAATAGCCTCCACATCTCAATCAGGTTGGAATGCCGTATAAGCCCCCTATAAGATTTTGAAAGGTAAAAAGAAAGTATTGTTGCAGAAATAAAAACAGCACCTGCCTGCAACAATTTAGAATTAGGGATATTCATATTGGCATTCCGCATCTGTATATAAGCAGCAAAACTGTAGCCAATGATGCATAATATCAAATCGACTTCAAAAACAATCCATCGATTTATTAAGGACGTGCGCATTATCCGATTAAATAAAGTCCTCATTTTTTTTTGTAATTTTTCCATTAAATGGCTGGTTAAGAATTTTCAAAATAAGTCTGATTCACACTGACAGGATATCCTCATCTGTAAGAGCTTGATAAGGTCCTTCTTTCACCTCAAAAATCACGGTCCCGTGTTCTAGAACTTCCAGCGTATGATACTGTCCGGCAGGTATATCTACCCCATACTTACCTTCTTTACCATCTAAGATCTCCGACTCAATTAATTCTTTAGTTTCACTGTAAAACAAAATGCGTAAACTACCACGCAATAAAATATAGGTTTCAGCTGTTTGCTGATGCCGATGAACAGGTAAAATTGTCCCCGGCTCTAACGCATTCAGCAATCGTTGAGCTTTCGCATCCAGGCTTTTATGGAAGTTATAATTCATTCTTAAACGTGGGCTCTGCGCAGATTGCGCTGTAACCTGGTCTAATAATGCCGAATCAATAATTTTCATAGGTTAATGTTGATGTAAATGGTAATTTTTCTTTTTAAACAAAATGTAAGCTATTGATAAAATAGCTATTATAGTAAACAGATAGTAATATGAACAGCATTTAAATACAAACAAGCCGATACAAATCAGCGCCTGCAAAGATATATAAATCATCGAAACAGCCACATGAGAAATTTTTAATTCATTAGCCATAATCTGATATGCATGTTTACGATGAGGTAATGCGATATTTTCTTTTAATATAAGTCGATGAATAATCGTTAATACTACATCTACTCCGTATACACTAAGCAGAACCAAATAACTAAAATCATTTGTTCTAACAATCAACAAGCCTAATAAAAACACCAATATAAATGCAATGGAAACAGAACCTACATCGCCCGCAAAACATTTGGCTTTTTTTCTGAAATTAAAAAACAAAAACACCACCAGAGCTAATATTACTGTATAGATTAGCTCTGAATCAACAAATCGTTGCTGAAACTGATTTATATACAGCAATGTGACCGATAATACGAGACTATACCCTCCGGTAATGCCATTGATTCCATCCATAAAATTGTACGCATTTAAAATACCCGTACAAAAAATTAATGCAAATATAGTAAAATACCAGGATAACGAAAATAGATTCCACTGATAAAACATCAATGCCATAGCAATAAAATGAACCAGCAACCGAAGTTTTGAAGATTGCGGACGGATATCGTCAGCAAAACTAATGCCAGCAATAAGAGTAAGCCCCCCGAAAAACCAGGGATATTGAAAATCATTCAACAAGAAATAAAACAGGACACCTACATAAAAAATAATTCCACCACCCCAAAGTTATGCGCGAATTCGAACTACGTTCATTAGGTCTGTCAATAATATTAAAATAATCGGACAACTTAAAATAAGCCAGCTCTACAACAAACAAAAAAAATAAAAATGAAAAAATAAATCATTTATTAATAGTGAATGGTTACTAAGTTATTCGGTTATTGGGTCACTAAGTTATTGGGTTATTTGCTACCGACTGCTTACCGCTTTTTCAATAATGAAACAAATTTCCCATTTTGCGTATGCTAAATAAACATCCAACCGAATTGCCATACAACTTACCAAAGTCAGCACCCACCGAGCACCCTACTTCAATGTCCGACCATGCCGCGAATTTTTTATTTACATTCAGTAAGAGCGATGTATTTCTGATCACTGGAAAATAAGGACTATAATAAGTTCCATAATTTTTACTAAAGCTGGATAAAAGTTTATAGCTATACCCGCTTACATTACCTTCCATACCAACATGATGTACTATCACCCGGTTATTTTCAATGGATACAGCTCCATCATGGTTATAAAGCGGTGAACTGATAAAAGGCGTACCACTCGTACGGGAATAGTATGTCCAACCGTTTTGATAGGTACTATTACCAAAATAGCCATCATCTCCTCCATAGACAAGCCCATCTTTATCGTGATAAGGACCCGATTGATCACTTGTGTTCAGGTATTCATACAATATTCCCTTTACAAAAGGAAATTTAGTATTCCGAACCGTTAGCCCCCACAGACCATCTGCCTTATTCATAGCATACCACATCAGTTTAACCGGCCCGTCTTCCGCCAGATTTTGCCAGTACCCACTTATCTTAAAATCAGCTACATCTATATACAGCTTCAGATTTTGGGATATAATATGATTGCCCAATGCATTGATCTGATCACTTCTAGTTGCATCAGTTCCTCCAGAATGACCTAAAAAAATATCCTTGAATGCTGCAAAGTCTGTCGGTTGTTTTCCATATCCCGGTACCGTCCCACCCCATTGTGCCACATGATCCACGCCATATTGAATACGTACAGGAAGTCTGCCTCCTACTCTGGCATATAAGTATTTGTGATGCAGAAAAAGATCAGTCGTGTAAATATTATCCGTAAACCAGCCGTGCGATATGGCTGCTTTAAATTCTAAATAACCTGCCGTAAACGGAACGGCTGTAAAATGCTCAATTCCCAATGTTATCTTAGGCATCGGGCGGGCATTTTTTGAAAACAAAAAACCACCACACGACAGCGTGGAATCCTGACTTCCTAAAACCTCTTCGCGGGCACCAACAATAAAATCGAATACCGAAAAACGTGCCTGCACATAATATTCATGGAGAGCAGCACTTGTTTTATCCTTATCGGTTTGAAGCAGTAAACTGGCTTTAAAACGATAATCAAACAATCCATTTTTAGATCTAAAATCCTTATTCACCCCTGCCAGTAGACCTGCACTAAACGGAGTAGATGAAACCTTTCCGTATTGATCACTTTGCAACCAAAACGGAGCATACTTTCCCGACGAAGCCATCCCCATAAAGCTCACATCATACTTTATCGTATCATTTTGGGCCTGAACAAGAACAGGTAAAAATATCAGAAAAAAAAGAATATATCGTATTTTAAACATGCGAAATAAAAAATTGTGAATTACGACCTAAAGTTAGGAACTATGAGTGATGAGTGATGAGTGATGAGCGATGAGCGATGAGCGATGAGCGATGAGTGATCAACTATGAACTATGAGCTATGAACTATCAACAGTCAACTACTGACTACCAACTACCAACTACCGACTAAGATCACGGTTCAAAGCTCCAAAAATCATTCAGAATAGCTGTATCAGTTTCTCCAAAACCAATATAGCCTTTACCATCAATTACAAATACCAGAGCATTTTCACGGGCACCACCGGGAATATCTCCCCGTTTATACCAAACATTCCGAACAGCATCGTATTCAATAATATCCGAGAACAAGTGCCCCCCTGTTACAGGACCTCCCCAATGCCGACCGGTAGAGATAAAAAAGCGCTTATTGATACTAAACCCTAAGGCATCATTACGGCCCTTATCGGGCATGTCCTTTCGTTTTGTCCAGCTGTCTGTTGCCGGAAAATATTCCCACCAGTCATTATAATCTTCAAAGCGAAAACCGCTGCCAAAATAAACATGTTCTTCGTCGGCAGATAATACTGCTCCCATCCTACTTCGTCCGGGAAAATCGGCTAAACGGACCCAGCTATCTTGTTCCGGGTTATATTTCCAAAACTCACTGGTATAGGATGAACCATCAAACCCGGCTCCAACATATATACAATTGTTCAGCACAAAGCTGACACAGGCATCGGTAGCCTTACTGGGAAAACCGGCTTTTTTCGACCAACTGTCGGTTTGCGGATCGTACATCCAAAAGTCCTGTAAAGTTCCGCCCGAATAAGCTCCTTTGTACCGGTTAAACCCAAGCCCTACATAGGCTTTATTGTTCACCACCGCTGCAGTGGCCTTTACACGAGCTATACCCGGAAAGGCAGCCTTTTTTGTCCAACTGTTTATAGCCGGGTCGTATTGCCAACAATCTTTTAAGGAGTCCGCATAATCTGCATTTCGCCCCAAGGTAATATATCCCTTACCATTCACCGCAAAAGCTACTGCCGACGCTCTTCCGGCACCCGGCATACTGACCTTTTGTACAAACGAAATTGCAGGATAAGGAGAATCTGCAAGACCATCATTACAACTTACAATAAAGAGAGGGAATAGCAGGAGTATAAGTAATTTGAGAGAATTCATTTAGCCTGGAGTTAGGGGTATGTAGTTAGTAGTAGGAAGTGGTTAGTGATAAACGATTAAAGGTAGGTGATAAATAAGCAGTTGACAATGAAAATACAAATAAGCATTTTCAAACAGACTTAAACATAGAAACACCTTTATACGACACAAAACCGAAGCTGAATTTCAAATTTACAAACTATTTCGTTTGATATTTTATCTGATTTACTCGAAATTACTAATAGCTGTCGAAGCGAAAAATCTACTGTTTTTTTTACAAAAAAATAATGATACTATTTATAAATTGGATTGAAAATTACACTTGGAAGCGTTATGCTTCTAAGCGTAATTTGCAATGTCTCGTCGAGAAAACGGATCACTTATAGAATAGCACCGAAGTATTCATTAATAAATAAAACTTTTAATCACATCCACCACCCTTTTTAAATCATCATTTGTGAGAAGTGAACTTGATGGAATACATAACCCCATATTAAATAGTTTTTCAGAAACACCATTGCCATAATAAGGACAATTAGCAAATACCGGCTGCAAATGCATGGGCTTCCATAAAAGTCTTGATTCAATATTTGCAGCATCGAGTGCAATTCTTAGATCGTTGGCTGTCTTACCACCTGTTTTAGTTGGATCTACAAGAATAGATGTCAACCAATAATTAGAATAGAATTTATCATTCGGTTCCGTTTGGAACGAAATTCCGTCTATTAAAGATAATTCCTTACGATAAAATGCATTATTTTCTCTTCGCTTATTCACATGATCTTGAAGAACCAACATTTGTCCACGCCCAATTCCGGCACAAATGTTACTTAAACGATAGTTGTAGCCAATTTCAGAATGTTGATAATAAGGCGCATTATCACGGGCTTGAGTTGCATAGAAAATGGTTTTATGGGCTTCCTGCTCTGTAGAACACACTAACGCACCACCACCCGATGTAGTTATGATTTTATTACCATTAAATGATAAGCATGCAAATTCTCCAAAGGTTCCACATTTTTGTCCATCATATTCTGAGCCCAAAGCTTCGGCAGCATCCTCTAATACAGGAATATTATAACGTGCAGAGATCTCCATAATTTCTTTCATTTTTGCCGGCATGCCGTACAAATGCACAGGAATAATCGCTTTTGGTTTGTGTCCTGTTTGTTTTATTCTGTCCACAATAGCTTGCTCCAGTAAAACCGGATCCATATTCCATGTATCCAATTCACTGTCAATAAAAATGGGCGTTGCGCCCAAATAACAGATTGGATTCGCAGAAGCTGAAAACGTAAACGATTGACAAATTACTTCATCTCCCTGTCCAACACCAAGCTGCAATAACGCTAAATGAATAGCAGCCGTACCCGCACTTAAGGCTACCACTTTCTTATCTTCACCTATGTAGTTGATTAATGATTCTTCAAATGCATTTACATTAGGTCCTAAAGGTACAACCCAATTCGTATCAAATGCCTCTTTAATAAATTCTTGCTCCCTGCCTCCCATATGCGCGAGTGAAAGCCATATTTTCTTATTCATTCTGAATTATTTCTATTTAATAACAAACAAATTATAAATTAATTTAGTCATGTATTACTATCCAACGAGTTTATTACAAAATGACACATTCACGTGACAGTACATTTATCAAATCATAGCCATCCCAAACTAAGCTAAAATCTGTTGTTTTTCCAATTGGCACAATTCTATCGATGCCATTAAACTTCATTTCTAATACAAGCTTTGATAACTCTTCCTTATTGTAACCGTAGTAAGCTAAGGTTTGATATTTTCTATTTACTATTTTTTTCAGTTCATTAAGTGTAGATGCATCGTACTCTAGAAAATAACCACCAGCACATCGATTCTTGTCTATATCAACTGATAATTCTGAGACCTTTATTCTCCAAAGCTTGTTATCAATGGGTATCTCTCTTCTGATTTCAACATTATCCTGAGTCTGCAAATACAATGTGGAAAGCTTATCTACAGATAAAATTGGGGACAATATATAATGCTCTATTCTTAATTGAATAGCACTCCAAAACATTTCCTTGGCTTGAGAAATTTTTTTTTCATCTCCTGTCCAAATAACTAAACGAGGAGCTGAACAAGCGTTTTGATCGAAAAGATAAGTGTCGTTGAAAAAATTTTCTGCAACTTTAGCCGTATTCTGCTCATTTACAAATTCATCTGCATTTATAGCAGCTATAGAATACCTATCGGCAAAAGTAACATCATAAGCTCTTGCCGGTATAATAGACTTTCGAATTTGAGCAATAGTATCATCGCCTCCCCATATAACGCGAACATCACAAATTGATGAAAAGTAATTTGTCGCTGTACTTTGTCTATCATATTGAATTAACAACAAGCGTTCTGCAATTTCTTTAAACTGAATTAATGAAGTAACTTTATTAATAGCACCACAAATAATCTCAACTTGTTCAAACGATTTAGATGGTACGCGTACAATATTTATATTTCCACTTAAAATACCGGCAACCATAGAGTAAGCAAAATTAACTGGGACATTAGAAGGTGCCACGTGAAAAACGACTCCACGACCTAATCTAATAATATTTTCAGTCCGCTTTTTCTTAAGTGCAAGTATATTTGCTTTCCTGCAAAAAAAAGCAAAAGTTGCTACATCAGAAAATAACCTGGCAGCAGGCAATTTCATTAACTCATTTGACAATGCACTCAGGAAATCAATAGCATTATCCGAAAAAATTTCATCAGGGCTTAAATCCCTTACATTCTCTAACTTACTTTGGTTAGAGAAAAGAAACTTTATATCATTAAAATTTTGTTGCATATGTATCACTACAGCCTCTTATTTCTGCATTTTTAATTCTACCTAATATTTTAAAATATTTCCCATTTCTACCACATGGACAATCATCTTCACCTAGTACTATGCCTTCATCTTCTGTCAATAATACATGCCCAGGATAACTCTTCGGTAATAATGAAACGACTTCAATAATACCCTGTTCACCAAAATCAGCAACAGAGAAATCTGAAGGTCTTCTTATAATAATATCCGAAAAGTTAGAAGCATGCAAGTGTCCACACTCACACTCCATGTATATAGTGCCTGTTTGTTCTACCATCCCGTAATAATCGTGAACATGATTCACATTTATTCCGCAGACCTTATTTAATCTAGCTTTAAATTCATCTGGTGAAACAGATTCACTCTGCAACTTTTTCCAACCACCACCATGAATTAAAACAGCATTTGATAAATCAGGCTGATAATTATACTTAACTAGTTCTTTATAGAAATGTTGCCAAACCATAAATGTGAATCCAAACATAAAAATGGTTTCATCTTTATGCTCCTCAAGAAAAATTTTAATATTTTCAATGTCGAGTTGCATGTTTTCATCCAAAGCATACAACCTTTTCGAACCAAACATCGAAAAACCGAGAATCCCTGCTCCACGTGCCGAAAACATTGTTCTGTCCTTTACTACGGCAGAACTATCCAGGATTAACATAGGTACACGTTTCTTTCCAATAAAATTAGAAACGATTTTTGTCAACACTTTCGTCTGATTGGAAGATGTATCTCTATCTAAATAAATCTTCGATACTTGTTGACCGGATGTCCCGGATGACGTCATTGTTTTTACGACTTCATCTTTCGATACACTTAGAAGATCCAGTTCTTTAAACATTCTTACAGGAAGAAATGGAAGATCATAATAATTGGTTATATTTTCTACATTAAAACCAATTGCATCCATCATTTTTTTATACTTCGATGAATTCAGATAATGAAACAGAGTAAGCTTTTTTAGCTCTTCAGTTAACATTATTCCTTTTTCAACTTTATTTAACGAATAAGGTTCTATTTGCAACAACTCTTCTAAACTCACAGTATTATTAATTTAATAAATTAGAGTATAACACTTTGCCTGAGGTATTCTTAGGAATCTCTTCGATTACTCTTACTTCAAAAGCTCTACTATTAAGCCCTGTTTTTTCAGATAACAAATTTCTAATTTGATCTGATTTAGAGCTATCAGTAATATAAATCAACATTTTATCATCAACACCCACGCATGCACATGAAGCTGTCACGACCTTAACAATTTGTTCAGCAGCATCAAGATTTACCCGATTACCGTATACTTTAATAAATCGTTTCTTTCTTCCCGTTATATAATAAAATCCATCGGCATCTCGCCTTGCAATATCACCCGTATAGAGCTTACCATTATTTTCATCTCCTTTAATCAAATCTTCCTTACAATCAGCATAGCCTAAGCTTACATTTCTACCTGAGTAAGTTAACTCTCCGTCCTTATCTGATTCAGTTATTTCACAACCATTATCATCTATCAATTCGAATGTTCCCCCAGGTATAGCTATACCTATACTACCGGCTTTATCGGACGCTGACTCAAACGGTAGATAGCTCATGCGAGCAGTAGCCTCTGTTTGTCCATACATCACAACAAACTTTTTATCTGAAAGCTTAGCATTATCAACATATTCTTGTACCAAGTTTGAAGATAACTTTCCGCCGGCTTGAGTCAATACCTTCATATCAGGCAATAACATTCTGAAGAAACGTAAACGTTTCAACATTTCGTAAGTATAGGGAACACCTGCCATCGAAGTGGCTTTTTGCTCTCTTGCAAACTCCCAAAATTCTTTCTGAGCTATCGACTTATCAGTTAATAGAATAGTAGCTCCTGAAATAAAATGACTATTTATAACAGATAAACCATACGAATAATGCATAGGAAGAGAAGTAATAGGTCTTTCATCAGCAGACAGCTGTAAATAAGCCGCTATTGATTCTGCATTAGCTTGTATATTCTCATAGCTCAAGCGAACTAATTTTGGACTACCGGTACTACCTGATGTGGTTAAAAGGAGAGCTAAATCATTGTGAAGTTTGTAATCATAACCCAAATCAATTTTTATTAGTGAATATTCATGCACTGAACATAAAACATCAAAAGCAGCAAAGTCCACTAATTGTTCATTTGGTATCCATAAATACTCAGGTTGGTATACTTGGATAAGTTCTTTTAATAAATCGTTATTTAAGGAACTATCTAACATTAAAGGAACAACTCCGTTAGCAATAAAAGACAAATAACCACATATCGAACCTATTCTATTGTCACATAAGCAAAAAACCAGAGTGCGTTTATTGATGTAACTATAAATATAGTTGGAAATTTCAAATATTTGCTTATAACTATAAGAATCGTTTTCAGGAGTAATTACAGCAATATTATTACAAAACCTACTGTTAACAAAAATGTCATTCATTAGAATCAAAGTCGATTAAATTATTGCAGCACCATCAACTCCAATTATTTGTCCAGTAATATACACAGATAAATCAGACGCAAGAAATAATGCTGCATCTGCAACTTCCTCTGCTGTACCTAATCGACCCATACCTATCTTAGATATTCTTTCTGATATTCTTGGTTCACCTATTGATCTAAACATGGCTGTATCAATCATACCTGGAGCAATCGCATTTACCCTTATATTATTGGGAGCAAGTTCTTTTGCTGCTGTTTTAGTGAGCGAAATTACGGCTCCCTTCGATGCCGAATAAACGATCTGACCTGCATTTCCATTAGTTCCTACAATAGATGAAATATTAACAATGCTCCCTCTACCTAGTTTTTTCATTATTTTAGTTGCATATTGTATCATATTTATTGGAGCAAATACATTTACTGAAAATGTTTTCTGAATTATTGCTTCTGTTGCCATTCCAATCAAAGCATCTTCCATTACCCCAGCATTATTTACAACACAATCCAATCGTTTATATTCCTTATTTATTTTCATAAATAACTGCTGAATACCCTTCAAATCAGTGACATCTAAATAAACAGGTACTACCGTGGTGTCATATTTTTCAGACAACAATAATGCTTCTTTTTCTAAAATGCCATTTTCTCTAGCTGATGCATAAACTATCGCCCCATTCATGGCAAACTTTTCTAATATTGCTTTACCAATACCTCTATTGCAACCAGTTACCAAAACAACTTTACCTTGCAATAATTTAGAATTCAACATCATATTTTTTTAATATTTCAATTCCTTTTGTATACGAGCTAAAATCTACTATATCATCCGTATCCAACATTATTTCAAAAGTATCCTCTATCGATGCTATTAAATTCATGTGACCTACAGAATCCCATTCAGATATACCTTGGTAAGTTAATCCACTTAATTGTTGTTTTTCAACACTCAATGCTTCAATAAAGGCATTGTTGTATTTTTCAATATTTTCCATAATTGTAATATATAAATAATTTGTTGTTTATTTCATTTGTCTAGCTGGATTTCCAACGTACATTCCTGATTTTATGATATCTTTATAAACTGCTGAAAGCGGTGCAATAACTGTATTTTCAACGATTTTTGCACCCTGAATAATAAATGCACCCGAACCAATTTCACAACATTCACCGACTTCGGTATTTCCTGCAGCCATAGAATGTGGCAAGAAAGTACAATAGTTACCTATTCTAGCATCGTGTCCTATCAAAGAATTGACATTTAACAATACGCCGTTCCCAATTGTTGTATCAACTGTAATTGAACTATTAAGGCAAATTATAGTACCAACACCAATACTCACTGATTTATCTATTCTAACTGTTGGATCGATTAGCGTAGCAATAAATACATTTTGAAATAGCGAGATTCTTTCATAAATTGATTTTCTAACTAATCCTTTTCCTATTGCACAAATGACATATATCTCCTTTTCGTATTTTGACAACCATACCTCGCCACCTAATACTTTATACCCATAAATTTCTTTCCCAAATAATTCAGAATAAGAATCGCTTACAATAAATCCAAGAATATTCCATGTTTGAACACTCTTATTTATATTTTCAATAAGCCAAACGACTTCCTTACCTAAGCCACCAGATCCATAAATAACTATATCTTTCATTTTTTAATTTCCTTTAAAAGCTTCTGTTGTAACACTTGATTCTGAGTTTATTCCCTCACGAATAAACACTTTCTTAATAGTTAAATAAACTATCTTTAAATCTAATAATAATGACATATTATCAATATACCATATATCATAATTAAACTTCTTTTGCCAACTTATTGCATTCCGACCATTTACCTGAGCCCATCCTGTTATACCGGGTCTCACGGTATGCCTTCGCGACTGTTCTTTAGAATACAGAGGAAGATATTGAACTAATAAGGGTCTGGGCCCAATTAAAGACATATCTCCTTTCAGCACATTTAGGAGTTGTGGGAATTCATCCAATGATGTTGAACGTACAAATTTACCAATTTTAGTCATACGATCAGCATCCGGTAAGAGATTTCCAGTATTATCTTTTTCATCTGTCATTGTTTTAAACTTAATAACTTTGAAAATTCGTTCATTCTTCCCTGGTCTTTGTTGAAAGAAAAAAGGCTTCCCATGATTAGAAACTAACAAGCATAAACATATCACCAAAATAAACGGAAACATGATAATCAAGACAATTAAAGAAACCACAAAATCAATAAAACGTTTAAAAATAAAATTATACATATTGAGAATCTATTTTCACATAAGGTCTTGATACTCTTGCAATAATGCTTTCCAAACTTTACTCTGTTCGTATCTGGATGCAATCATTGGTCTTGCATTAGCTGACATTTTATTAACCAAATCATCTTTTTGTTCTATAAAATATTTCATCGCGGCATAAAGCGAATCAACATTTCTTGGAGGAATTATAATTCCATTTTGTCCTTGAATTATTATCTCATTACAGCCGTTAATATCTGTGACAATCGAAGGTAAACCCATTGCTCCTGCTTGTAATACAACATTTGGAAAACCTTCTCGATAACTAGGAAAAACAAGTGCATCAGAAGCTGCTAAGAATGGACGAACATCTTCCTGATAATCCATAAATCTTATTCCTTTTGAATTCAAAATAAGATTCTCAACCCCATCCGATAATGGATCCAGATCATTTTCAAAATTGCCTACTAATAATAAATGAATACTTTCGAACTCCTCTCTAAGCTTTACAAAAGCTCCTATCAATTCATTTATTCCTTTATCCTTAACTAATCTTCCGACAAAACAAAAAGTAAAAATAGCATTAGTGTCTCTTATGCTATCAGCTACTTCTTGAACTTTCGCTGTAATGGAAAAATAAGTCATATCAATTCCATTTATGTTACCATTTAAAATCTTATGAAGAGGCTTCTTTGTTATTTTTTCTTTTATTAAGATATTTTTCACTCCATCTCCTTCTGGAATTATTTTAGTAGCACAAAAACAAGTTATTCGCTCCATAGATTTCAGAATAAATCGTTTAAATCCACCTGTAGTTTCAAATCTCAGACCAGTAACAGTATATATCCGATGCGGAACTAAGGTAATACGTGCTGCCATCATTGACAACAAACTACCTTTTGGTGTGTTAGAATGAACTATAAATGGTTTTTCATGTCTAAGCACATTAATCAATTTAAAAAAAGATTTAACGTCAGCCAATAGATTTATTTCACGATGCATGTCGACTTCAATTGTTCGTATCCTCTCCCTTTTTTCAACGATACTTAGTCTTTCTCCTCCTGATGATAAACCAACGACATCAAAATATTGATTTAAATAAGCCAATTGACCCTTTAAAAGGACATCCAAACTCATTGAAATAGTAGTTACCCTAATAAGCTTTTTGTTCATATTCGATTTTTTAATCTCTTCGATGTTGTATAATTAAATTTTGGACTTTCGGAAAAACAAATATTACAAAACTAGTTATTGATTCGAAAGCCTCTGAGTAATTAAATAGGGCAATAATTATTTGTTAGAAGTTTACAATAACGATCACCCCAAAATTGGTATGAATAGTTTTGTTCTATCTTTTTCCGCCCTGCAATTCCAAATTTTTGTCTAATTTCATCGTTTAAAATAAGCTTTTCCAATGCAAAATACCATTCATCTTCACTACGAGCCAAAAAACCATTAACACCATCATCTACTATTTCCTCATTTGCTGGAGCTATTGAAGCAACGACTGGAAGTCCACAAGCCATATATTGCACTAGTTTAAAACCACATTTACCTTTTTCCCATATTGTATCTGCAAGAGGCATAATTCCAATATCTGATAAAAGTAACTCACTAATTTCGGTCTGTTCATCCCAATCAATAATTTTACAATCAACATAGTCGATTTTAAAATCAGCTCCAATAATTTTTAACATGATGGAGTATTTTTTTGCAAGTTTTTGTAAAACTGGGACTATCGCTTGAAGATATTTACCTGTTGTAGGTGAACCAATCCAAACAATTGTAACTACATTTGTTTGAAAATTTCGTTTAACATGTGGATAGTTTTCTAAATTTATTACAGTAGGCAAATAAATCAAATTATTAGACTTAATTTCATTAAAATACCAATGATTACCAACCGTTACAAATTTGGCAATTTTTGCTAGTTTGTCTATTTTGTTTTCTAAAAAAATACGCTTTAAGAAAATTGTTTTATAGCTTGTTGCGATATAATCATCAAAATCTAAAACAAACATCCTGTTTTTTAATAGCAATTTCTCTATAATAAAGGGGATATTAGGAAACAACTCTTTTTCTATAATTATCAAGTCATAGTTGGAAGATTTGAATTCTAAATAAAATATCCGTTTCAAAATTGAATAAATTCTCAGTAGTCTTACTAATGTCATTTTCTTTTCATACAGCTTCAATATATATTTATCATCAAGCAAAGGTTTAAAACAATATTTAATATTATTTTTATCAAAATATGGAATATAGTTATAAAAACGATATCTTGATGATGCTCCCTCACGGTTATACTTTGAAAGAATTAATATATTCATATAAATTATACTATAAAAGTTAATCTACGCAATTAATATACACTTGTAGGATATCTGGCCAAATAAAATAAACACAGTATTAAATAGCAAACATCACACTGCATTATTGATAAAATCAATTGAATTATCTCCTGTCTTATCAATTTTTATTGCATTTATAATTGCAATTGGTAAAAAAATTGTCCATAAATAATCAAATTTACCTAAATAAGGATTTGAAGCATTTGCTATTAGGAAACATATCATAGCAGCCAATTGTGGCAATATATAAGATACATAATACTTATTTTTCCTACAAATCATTATAGACTCAAAAAAAATCCAAAATACAGAACCAGTATAAATAATTACACCAACTATTCCTGTGTGAAATAATAATGCAACATATGATAATTCATACGCCCAAGTTGCATTAGGATCCCTTGTACTTCCTTGTGCATGGGCTCCCAATCCGTTTCCAATAAACATATTTTCTTTCCAACCATTTATCAGCGCAGAATACTGTTCTTTCCTTAAATAATTTGAATCAGCATCAGGATTATCAAACTCAAATGATGAATTAAATTCCGAAATTAATCTATCATTATCAATAGTTAAATATACAATACTTATAGAAGTTATAGAGAAAAAAATCAAAATAGGGATAATAAATCTTTTAAGTTTTATATTAATTCCGACCAACTTAAATAATGTAAGTATTATAACAGGACTGATTAAACATAGTAACCAAAAGGCCCTTCTTGCAGATATAAAAATCAAAATTAAACACACTATAAATGTTATTCTAATTAAGTTTTTGCTTAGGCCGAGGTTCTTAAACTTTGAAGGCATTAATAAAAAAGTCAATGCAAAAACAAAAGCATACATTACTGTTGCTAAATTCATAGAGTTTAATTCAAATGCCCCTGCTCCCCAATAAACTGTAAAGTCTTGTGATTTTAATAAATATGTAATATCAATTGGGAATCCTATAACAGTAGTGTAAATAAACAATATTATCAATGCAGCTGAACCAAGACCTCCATAAATAATCGTATTTAGTATTGGAACTAAATTTGATATTTTAACAGAATATCCAATAAAATACATATACAGAATAGGCCAAATGATATAAACTGTACTCACAGAAATAGCACCTGGAGCAGATCTAATCAGTCCATTCAGAATAAATAGAAATGAAAATATAAGATTTATTAAGGCTATCAATAATAATACTTTAGAATATCTCAACTCATATATCGAATTTAGTCCTAAACTAAAGAATAGTATTAAAACTAATAGAATGCCCCTTGGTTCCTGAAAAGAAGCAGGAAGTACAAGCATTAAAAAGAAGAATATACAGACGGTATTAATTTTAAACTTTTCTCTCACAATAAAAAAAATGATTAACAATTTTCATAAATGCTAAATATATTAAATGTGACCAATATTTAGGATAAGTTAAATATACAATTTCCGCCCATTTTTTTTTGAAAAAGATCAAATACAGCTTTTTCCTTATCATATTTCTATCAATAGCTAATTTCAAATCATATGACTTTGGGAGATTTGAAAATATATATTCGCTTTCGTCAAAGTTTCTCAGAGCATTCTGATATGAATTGTTAGTTGAATGAATTCTATATCTAACTAATTCACGGCCAATACAAATTGCATTTGACGACAAGGAAATTTTTAATAAAATTTCAAAATCTTCATTTTGTTCAAGATTCTCGCTAAAACCATTAGTCGTGTCAAATGCATCACGTCTAAGAATGACAGTTGAAAAGATTATAAAATTACCTTTCAAGAGTTTATGGTAAATAGATTTAGAATTATGAGATTTATATTTAAACTTTGAGTATTGCTTTGCTTGATTTATTGCATTCTCAGAATTAGTAGTCAATAAAGTCTCAAATCCGCAATATAAAATACCTACATTATCCTGATTTTGCAACCCCTCCATTTGTATTTCCAATTTATTTGGAAGCCAGATATCATCACTATCTAGAAAAGCGATATATTCTCCTTCAGCCTTTTGAATTGCCAAATTTCTTGCTTTACTCAAAGAAGTATGGTACTCGGCATAAAAATAACAAATTCTACTATCATCATATGATTTTACAACAAACTTACTTTCATCTGTAGATTGATTGTCCCAAAATATTAATTGCCAATTTGAGTATGTCTGAGATATAACTGAATCAATAGCTTCTTTCAAATACTTTTGGCCATTATAACAATTCATAATTATACTAACCAAAGGAAAATCATCTATGTTATTGCCATGCATAAGGGATATTTTTATCTGTTAATGGTAGATTTACAGCTTCATCTGGATTATGAAGCTGATCAATAATATTAGCCAACAATGAGAAGTTATTTGAAATACACTTAAAACTGTACCATAAACGTGGAGGCATACTTAAAAGACAATAATTATCTGTATCGTTTAATACTAATTCATCAAACAAACCTTTTGTCGGTGACTCATCTCGATTATCAAAGATAACTATTTTAATTTCACCTATTGGAACGCAAAAATGCTGGTGAACAAGTTTATGCATCTTCCAGCCTTTTATTATTCCTGGATTAATTTTAGAATAATAAGCTTCTCCAAAACCATTATATGTATCTTGACTGGATTTTAAGTAATGGAAAACCGCTCCCCTGTCATCAACAATTTGAGTTAAACGCGTCAACCGTAAATCGTGAATGTTTGTTTTTAATATGTCTATTGTATTGCCCATTGTATTCCACGTTCTTTTGCCTTCAAGGTATAAAGATTTATTTGACTATCTGTAAATTCAAACACTTGATTTTTTTTCATATAGAAATTTGTGTACCACGACATCGTAAAATCTATTGTTTCTTTAAATTCCAACACTGGAAACCATTTTAATTGAATATTGGCTCTATCACAGGATAGTTTTAATAAATTCGCCTCTTTTTTACCATCATCAACAAATTTATTTATCCAACCTGGTGAATCTACCCAAAGAAGCTTCATTTCATCAATTAATTCTCCTACGTTTTTATTCACTTTTGCATCAGGTCCAAAATTATAGGCCAAATTTTTATGTTTTGAATTCTCTTCATAAAGTTCTGCACCAATACAAAGATAACCACTTAATGGTTCCAAAACATGTTGCCAAGGACGCGTACTGTATGGGCTCCGAATCTCTACTGGAATATTTTCAGACCAAGAACGAACTATATCAGGTACTATTCTATCTTTAGCCCAATCTCCACCACCAATTACATTACCGGCTCTCGTAGTACAAATATTTGGAAAACCTTGTTTAAAAAAAGAATGCATATAAGACTTTACAATTAATTCTGCAGCACCTTTAGAGCCACTGTAAGGGTCTTCACCTCCTAAACGATCATCTTCTCTATAACCATAAACCCATTCAACATTATCATAACATTTATCACTGGTTATAATAACTCCAACTTTCACGACATCTTTTAGTTGTCTTATCGCTTCCAAGACATTCAATGTTCCAACCATATTAACATCAAAAGTTTCTCTAGGGTTTTCATAGGATTCTCGAACTAAAGGTTGAGCAGCAAGGTGAAAAATGAATTCTGGCTCAAATTCCTTGCAGACCTTTAAAAAATAATCATAATCACGAATATCACCCAAAAAGTGATTAATTTTATTCTCTAAACCTAATTCCTCAAAATGAGAAGGTGTTGTTGGTACACCTATGGAATATCCAGCAACATTAGCCCCCAAATTTAGCAACCAAGTTGTCAACCAACTTCCTTTAAAGCCCGTATGCCCTGTTACTAGGACTTTCTTATTTTTATATATATTATTAAACATAGCTTACCATTTTTTCCAAGGGGCATTATCACAGGCCCATATTTCATTTAAATTATCTTTATCACGTATTGTATCCATACAATGCCAAAATCCTTCGTGTTTATATGCAACCAATTGATTATCTTGCACTAAATTTTCTAAAGGCTCTCTTTCTAATATTGTAGTTTCGTCTGTCAAATAATCAAAAATTTCATAATTAAATACGAAAAAACCACCATTTATCCAACCTTCTCCAGTCTGTGGTTTCTCTTTAAATTCTTTAATATTTCCCTTCTCATCTGTAATTATTGAACCAAATCGAGCAGGCGGTCTAACGGCTGTCAAAGTAGCTATTTTACCATGTGCCTTATGAAACTCTACTAGTTTAGTTATATCTACATCTGCTACACCATCACCATATGTTAGCATGAAAGTTTCACCTTTTTTAAAAAGTTTCTTCAAGTTAAAAAGTCGTCCTCCAGTCATACTATTGGCTCCTGTTTCATGTAACCCGATCGTCCAATCTTCCGATAAGTCATTTTCAAACTTAATATTACCTGATAGCAAATTTACGACCATATCGCTTTTATGCAACTTATAATTAAGGAAGAATTTTTTTATAACATCTCCTTTATATCCCAAAGCCACCGCAAAATCATTAAATCCATATGAAGCATAGATTTTCATTACGTGCCACAAAATTGGCATCCCCCCAATTTCAACCATTGGCTTTGGTCTCAAGGTTGTTTCCTCACTAAGGCGAGTTCCGAGTCCACCTGCTAATAAGACTGTTTTCATTTATTTAAATAATTATTTATGATTTTACAAATAAATTCTACATCTGCAATTTCAATTTCAGGATGTAAAGGCAATGTCAATATTTCATTATAAATTTTTTCTGTAATAGGTAAAACATAAGATGTTTTATAATAAGATAATAAATGATTTGGCTTATAATGAATTCCTGTTGGAATATTTTGTTTTTGTAATTCGTCCTTAAGTCCATCTCTTTTATTTTGAAGTATACGAACACATAGAATATGAGGTACAACATATGAATTAGGCTCCTGAATTTGAAATTTAATTTTATTATTATCGCCCAATAACTTGTGATACATCTTCAATAGTTCGATCCTTTTAGGAGCAAATTCATGGTCAAGTCTACTTAATTGAACTCTCCCAATTGCAGCAAAAATATTACTCATATGGTAACGATATCCTTGCCGTTTTACATCAAAGTCCCAACTCCGCTGACCTGCATATCTCTTATCAGAGTCTTTCTCTATAGACAATAACCGAGCATCTTTCACAATTGAAAGTACTTTAGAGTCATTAGTAACTATTGCCCCACCTTCTCCTGAAGTTATATTCTTAATTCCATCAAATGAAAAACAGGTTACATCACCTAAAGATCCAATTTTTTTGCCTTTATAATTACATCCAAATGCATGTGCAGCATCTTCTATTACTCTCAGATTATATTTTTTTGCAAACTCATACAATTTTTCAATATTCGCTGGATTGCTAGCATAATGTACAGGCATAATAGCCTTAGTTTTAGAAGTTATTCTTTTCTCAGCATCTTCCAAATCAATTGTCAAAGAATCTTCATATATATCGCATGAAATAGGAATAGCACCTGCTGCGCTGATTGCCTGAAAAGATGATAGAAAAGTAAATGATGGGACTAAAACTTCTTGCCCTCGCTGAACAGTTGATTCTACTGCTAAATGCAAGGCAGATGTACCTGTATTGACACAAACTACATTCTCCGAAGACACACCCAAATAATTAGCTATATCTTTTTCAAACTTTCCAACTTCAGCACCCATTCCTAGGTACCCATCTTCTAACAATATTCTAGTAACTGCTTCATTTTCAGCATTCCCAATAACAGATTTTGATAGTCTTATCATGCCTTTAGTTGTTTAATTTTCTTAATTTATTATATAATGACAATAACTTTCCTTTCTTTATTATCGATGAATCAATCATTGAAAAAACGAGTTTGCTATTTTGCGTTTTTTCAATTAATAGTTTGCTAACTTTTTCAATACTATGATTTTGCATGAAATATTCCTCAGATTTATATGAATACAAAGAATAATCAGATATGAAATTAGATAAAATCTTAAATAAGGAATCATTTCCTGATTTATAGTCTTTATTAGTAATTAAATGTGCTAAGTCAAAATCTGTGGTATTATATAGTTCTCTAAATAAATAATCTTTCTTTATTTGCTCAAATGAAAAATCTAAAAGAATAGTTGGTTTATGAAGCTTAGCACCCTCTAAAGCTGAAGTTCCCATAGCAGTCATAATATCAAAATTTTGATTTATAAAATCATCTAGCTTATTCTGAGGTACTGCTCCATGAAAGATAACAGAAACCCGACTACACAATTTAATATTATTTTTTATAAAATCTAAATAAGGTCCATCACCAACAATGTGATAGACGAAGTTCTTATCATAAAATCGATCTGAAATTTCTGATAGCTTATTAATAGTATAAATTAGAATATAGCTTTTAAAATCACACAATCTACCAACCCAACCAATATGTATTGTATTCCCAAGTGAAAAGCCTCCTCTCGATTTTAACTTCACATTCGAAGATACAGCAGGGACTGGCAGATATTGTTTATTCTCAATGTTTATAAATAAGTATTTTGCAGTATAATCTAAATTTGATTTATCCATAAAATAAAGTGAATCTGTATCAAGTAACAGCCGAACATAGGTTCTTAAATTATGAAAGATTTTACTATAAAAAAAAGATAAAAATTTATATACAGTAAAATTATTCATCGGCAATTCTCGTAATAGAGGAATTGGAATCAAAGATGGAATTAAATTTTGAGGGTGTAAATTCCAAAAAAAAATTTTTTGATTTGCTGACAAATCTAATTCTTTTGGCCAATAATAAGGGACAAAAGTTTGCATAATTAAAACGCTACCTTCTGGAGGTGATAGTTTGATACCCTTTCTGAATTCAATTAGTTTAATATTATCAAGTAGTAATAAATTTCGAGCAATAGCTCCATTTTTATAATCAATTGCGGATACTTCAAAATCGGTATTAGCTTGAGCAATTGAATTGATCATTCTATAGAAAAGTACAGGAACACCTGAATCTTCAAAATACGGGAAATAAAAGCATAAAGAATTCATATTTAATCAATTAAAATCTAAATTTGATAACAATATTCTCTTAATTCATTTTGTATTTGGATTATTTCTGGTAAATCTTTATAATTTTTCCAAATACCTACATTCTTTTTCGATTCTTCAATCTTAAATCCCGGGTTCGGTTTTACATTCATGTTTTCAAGCCCTATAAATCTCAAGATTTTTAAAGATGTTTCTTTATGATTCAAAATAAAGTCTTCATATCTAATTCGCAAAACTTTGGGATTTTTATCATCCAGCACATTATTTTTAAGTATTTTAAACCTTGCAATAAATTGATCAATATCATCAAAGCCAACCATATGCTTTTTCAGATCTTCTGCATTTTTATATTTTTCAAAGTCTGGAACAAATACATTCTGGGAATTAATTAAACTCGAAAAAATGTCTCTTGGATCCCTATCCACAATAATCGAAAAAGAATTATCGACCATCTCAAGACACTTTGATGGATTATATGGTTCAAAAGCATTATTCAGAACAACATGCGATTTATTAGATAAATCAGCTTCGTCAAAAAGACTATGTATATATTCTGATGATAGTTTTGTAAATTGATTTCTATCAGTATAATATATCTCTTTTAGTACAATTTTTTTCTTTAACCGACCATATAATTTATTTAAAAATAGTTCAAGTTTTGAATTTCTTAAATTGTCATATGGCCAAAAAGAATTTTGCTTCACAATTACCAATCTTTCAATGAATTTTTCAGAAATATCAATAAACTTATTGTTAAAATATTGATTGTATCCGTGACCAGACCCATTCCAATAAGAACTAATTCTAGACTTAGTTTGTACAATTCCGATTCTATTAACTAACTGGCGAAATTCATCAATCCGAGCTCTTGATCGAATTAGATTCCAATTATAATAAATTGAAAAATACAAATCGAGTAAACCACCAGGAACTCTAAAAAGCTCAAATTCAACTTGGGTTGGAAATGAAAACACATCTTCAAAATCTTTTAAATAATCAGACACAGCACTTTTTCCACTATGCCCATATCCTGAAACATCTATTATCTTTCTCATAATAATTATTCTAAATAATCAACAATTGCTCTTAAAAAAACTCAACTCTCAAAAGTTACTTTCTCTGAGAAGCCTCGTTATTACTTTTTCAATATCATGCGGGTTATCAATAGCAATAGATTCAGATGAGAGCTCAATCATATATACTTCATAGCCTAATTCTAAAAACCTCAATATTTCAATATCTTCATGCATTTCTAAATGAGTTTTAGTTTTCATTTCACTAAATTCATTTAATGCAATTTTAGGAAAAGCATAAACACAAACTTGTCTATTTGCTTGCATAAAAGATGCATCCTTATTACCAGGTATTGGACTTCTTGACATATATAATAAGCGCCCATCAGGTCTGAATACGACTTTCGGAATAGACGTGCTAAAAAAATCTTCAGAACTCAAAATAGGGCAATACCCATTTATGACTTTACCCTTATTGGCTTTAATTGCCTCTATTATCTTCAAAATATCATTTGGATTGAATAGAGGTTCGTCTCCTTGTACGTTTATATAATACTCAGCATCTATATGCCTTGAGACTTCGGCAACTCGATCAGTACCTGTAAGGCATAGCTCGGAAGTCATCATAACATTAATTGAATGAGATAAGCAATGGTCATATATTTTAGTATCATCAGTTGCAACAACAATATCCTCCGGAGATACTACTTGTAAACACCTTTCATAGGTCCTTAAAATCATGCTTTTACCGAGTAAGTCAATTAATGGTTTACCTGGTAATCTTGAAGACTTATATCTTGCTGGTATTACGATCAAAAAATCTTTCATAATCTAATATAAATTTAAATTAACATTCCGTAAATTGACTTGGCTTTTAAATGTTTGTATTTACTTGGTGTTATAGAATAAAATTCAATTTCATTTTTTTGCGCATCAAAGAATAATTGATCATTTTCAATAAATAGCTCCTGCTCCTTTTCTGCTATTTTATCACCCGAATAACCATCATAACCTGCAACCAAGACTTTACGTGCGCCTAAATTTATTGCAGTTTGGATTGCTAAAGAAGTATGTGAAAATATTCGAAACTTAGTAAAATCAACACTTTCCAACTCTGAGGTACAATTAATTACAGAATGCGGTACGTATGTTCCCATTTCGCGTGGATAAGGAGGTAATACACACGAATAGTTTATTCCTTTATACACCTGAAATACATCTTCTAATCGATGCCCTTCATTACCAACTAAACAAAATATTTGTTTATTTGTCAATTCAATAAATGGTTTAGCATTTTTGGAACTTGCATGAATTATTGTTATTTCGGGCCTTTTCTTTAAAAATTCAACCAAAGCTTCCGAATGTGCTATAACAGATTCTCCACCTCCAATAATTAATACATCCTGAGATATTATATCATTTTTTAAAATTTTAAATTTTAAATTATCTTCTATTCCTCCCTTTTTATTTTGAAGAGCCCGAATTATACTATTATAAGAGTAATATCGCTTACTTACCCATTCCATAACCTCTTTTTGAGGTAAAGAATTTGCAGCAGAAACCATATAAGGTATATTTGTCCCCCATCCGTGTTCTTTTTGTAATACTTCAAATAAGTCTGAAACTTTGCATAAGGCGTTAAAATCGACTTCCAATCCATTCAAACTATTCAATACCGTTAATAATAATTCTGTTTTCAAATTTCCCGCGCCTCTTCCTATTCCAGATATTGTTGAATCAATTATTTCGACTCCATTCTCAATAGCTGTTAGAGAATTTACAAGAGCTAATTCAAGATTATTATGACCATGGAAGCCTAGAGTTGTGTTAACCCTCGAACGAACAATATCAATAGTTTCTTTCACATCATTTGGATAAACACCTCCAAATGAGTCTACCATATAAAAATAATTAGCAATACCCTCAATATATTTTATACTATTAAGAAATACCTTTTCATTTTTCCAGGTTGACATATACATAACGTTAAATCCTATTTCAAAGCCCATACTTTTAACCTCTTCAGCCAATATTAAGGCTCTTTCAAAATTTTTAGGATCAACCGCAAGTCGAATCATAGTTACTAATCCAACGCATGGCTTTAAAAGCTCTCTAATTTGCTCTTTCTTTAAATTTTTGGCATCTAACATTATTACTAATTTCTTGTTAGATATACTCTGTATTCTTTCAAGAACATATGGAGGACAATAATAATACTCTCCATAAAAATCTAAACCAGGATTGCATCTGTAACCTATCTCTAAATAATCGACAGGTAAATCGTTAAAAGATTTAAAATAGATATCCGTAAGTCTTCTGTCAAAGTTCCAATTTGTATAATATCCCCCATCTCTAAATGTACAATCTAATATTTTCATCATTTTTTCATTTTTAGTTTAAACAAAGATTTTATAAAGTGCTTCTCTTGTATTGTCGTCCAATATTTAACAATAAATATTCCAGATAAAACAAATAGAATAATTTTTACTAACAAATAATTATTGATTTCTTGATTGAGAGATAAGATAGTGTACGCTACTATTAAGTATATAAACAACGACAATAATCTATTATATTCCAGCTTATTATGATAGAACTTGCCCGAAATCAAATAAATCAAAACTGTATTAACAATGTAGGTGATTAGAGTTACATAGGCAGCCGCGATGTAACCAAATTTTGGTATGAAATAATAATTTAACACCACATTTAGAATGATTCCAATTATTGAAATTATCACATAATAATAAGCTTTATTAGATATATAAATACCGTAATCAACAATATTTTGATACCCATAGAATAATTGGGCCAAGGCTAAAATAGGCAATAATTTAACAGCCCCATTATAACTTTGATTTTTAAAAAAAAGTAATATAAGTTCCCGACCAAAAAAAACTAATAATAAAACAATAAAAAAACCAATTATCGAATAATAAGAAATTACCTTAGTCATTAATTTATTGAAATCTTGACTTTTAGAATGTTGCATTCTCATTGGAGCCCATATTAATGCAAAAGGAGCAATATAGAGGACATTAATCACGGCAGATATTCTATAACCTAATGAGTAAATACCAACATCAGACAAGTTCAATATATCCTTAATTATTAATCTATCAACCCAATCCAAAGTATAGTATGTTAGCCCTGAGAGACATAATGGTATACCAAATTTTAGTATTTTCTTAATATGATCTGAATTAATATTTAAGGTCAGTAATTTTCTATTGTATAAAAACAATATTATTAAATTAAGTAGGTTAGCGCATAGAGCACCATAAATCGGAGATAATATCTCAAAATTGTATTTGGTAAGCAAGATATAAGTAATGCAGAAATTAATAAAAACGCTTAAAACACTAACAGTTAGATATATCAATGATTTTTTTTCATAACGAATAATCAGAGTCAGAGCATTTATGATAAAATTAAATGCAGTTGAAATAAGAGCTAACAAAAAATGAATTTTATACTTAGATGTTCCGATAATTAAAATCGATAATTTTTCAGAAAAGAATAAAGCAATTAACACTAAAATTATAGCACCAATAATCGTAATAAATAAAGTTGTTGAAACTATACTTTTTCTATATTGCTCATTGTCTTCATCAAAATAATACCTTCCTAAAGCACTAGATGCACCTAAATAAAATACTGCTGATGCAAAAGCTGAAATTAAAAGAATCAAACTATATACACCAAAAGATTCAGTTGTATAGTAAATCGTAAGTAATGGCAGCAATAAAAATCCCAATATATTCTGTAGAGATGCAGTTAAACCATATACAAAACTGTGTTGTAGAATTTCTTTTAGTTTAGCAGTTAAAGTATTGTTGATATTAGTCAATTTCGTTTTTTTTTAATTCGTATAACTATTTAATCTATTATCTGTGTTACAAAATAGATATAGTTGTTTTAAAATACATTTATCAAATGAGCAACTTCTTTTATTTCCTCAATAGTCATTACTGGACTTATCGGCAAACTCAATTCCTCTTCATGTATTTTCTCGGTAATTGGGAAAGATAAATGATTCCACTCCTTATAACAGATTTGTTTATGAGGTGGTATTGGATAATGAATTAAAGTTTGGACTCCATTATCAAATAAGTATTTTTGCAATTCATCTCTACGAGAAGTACGTATCGTGAAAATATGAAATACATGAGTATTCCAGTCATTTACAATAGGTAATGTTATCTCTGTATGCTTTATATTTTCGATATAATACCTTGCTACTTTTTTGCGTTCCAATGTGTCTTCTTCCAAGTGACTTAACTTTACATTCAATACAGCCGCTTGTACTTCATCTAATCGGCTGTTTAATCCTTGGTGTTCGAATACATATTTTTTATGAGAACCATAATTTGCTAACGTCCGAACCATATCGGCTAAAACAGTATCATTCGTGGTTACTGCTCCTGCATCACCAAAAGCACCCAAATTTTTACCAGGATAAAAACTATGCCCTGCTGCATCACCTAAAGAACCGGTTTTTTTACCATTAAACTTGCAACCATGTGCCTGCGCATTATCTTCAATTAATTTAAGTTTATGCTTTTGACAAATTTGCCCAATATGTTCCGTATAGGCGCATTGTCCATACAGATGTACAATAAGAACACCTTTTGTTTTTTCTGTTATAGACGATTCTATTTGTGTGTCATCTATCTGGTAGGTCTCGATAGAAGGTTCCACAAGTACCGGAACTAATTTATTGTCTGTAATTGCCAAAATAGAGGCAATATAGGTATTGGCAGGTACAATTATTTCATCACCAGCCTTCATAAGGCCCATTTCGATATAAGCTTTAAATATTAACCGTAAAGCATCTAATCCATTAGCAACACCGACACAATAGTTTGTACCAATATAATTGCCATAATTAGCCTCAAAGCTTTCGTTTTCTTTTCCCTGTAGGTACCATCCCGAATCCACAACACGATTTACCGCTTCGTGTATCTCCTGCGAATGCTTTTGAGTTAGTTTTTGTAAATCAAGAAATTTAATCATTTGCTTAAGTTATAATTTAATGTAATTTCCCATTTTATCTTTTTGATCCAAATCTAAAATCACACCATCTTTTGTTATAAAGCCTTTGTGTTTTGCAGGATTTCCATACCAAAGAGAATAAGGAGGAATATCTTTTGTAACCACACTTCCTGCACCTATAAGCGCAGACTCCCCAATTATGATGCCTGCAACTATCGTTGTATTCGCACCTATAGATGCACCTTTTTTTATCACTGTCTTCTCATATTCCCTTAAATGCAACTTCGAGCGAGGAACTAAGTCATTTGTGAATGTAACATTGGGACCTATAAAAACATTATCTTCAATCGTAACACCATCCCAAATTTGAACACCTGATTTCACGGTAACATTATCCCCTATAATAACTTCATTTTCAATTAATACATTCGCACATATGTTGCAATTATTTCCAATTATAGCATCAGGAAATACAACACAAAACTGCCAAATATTAGTGTTTTCACCAATATTTTTCGATTTAACGTCGGACAATGAGTGTATCATACTAAAGAAGAATTAAATTCTAAATATTCATCATAATTTCTAATATAATCTGCCTCATCATATTTATGAGAAGTTAACACCAAGCAAACAGAACCAGAGGAAAAACCCTTTTCAGCCGCCCAAACGCCCGGAGGTATATGTAAACCATAGTATGGTCTGTTTAGACTGATAGTCCTTTTACTATGCCCATCGTTTAATTCTATTTCAAAGCTTCCACTTGCAGCAATTAAAAACTGATGGCACTCCTTATGGGCATGTGCTCCGCGGTCTTCTCCGCCGGGAATATCATAGATATAAAAAATTCTTTTGATGTCAAAAGGAATACTTTCGTTATTGGTTACCGGCGTAATATTACCGGCCCTGTTACTAATTTTAGGAAGTTCAATAACAGAACAATCAAATACATTATTTTTTTTCATTATCCTGTTGTTTTAGAAAGTCTGCATATTCCCGTATATAATCATCTTCCGAAAAAGTAGTTGAACTAAGTACTATTGCTAACGAATTAGTAGAGAAGTTTTCCATTTGCCTCCACAATCCGGCAGGAACATATAAACCATAGTAAGAGCGATTCAATGAAAATGTTTTCTTTTGTTTGCCGTCATCCACTACAACATCAAAACTCCCAGATAAAGCCACAATAAATTCTTGTTGTTCCTTAAATGCATGTCCACCTCGTATTTGACCACCCGGTACATCATAAATCCAATACGTTCGTTCAATTTTAAAAGGTATATTTTTGTCTTCTTCAATAATTGAGAGATTCCCACGAGGGTCTTCAATTTTTGGAAGATTTATAATTTTTACGTCATTTATATTCATATAAATATTTTATATAATCACTATAATTAAAACAAGACTCGAAATCGTTCAACTTGCTGTGTAATTTATCTTTCTCTGAAAGAATGATTTTATCCGCAGGGATCTTCCAATCAATTGCCAGATCAGTATCATCCCATGCTAATGCTCCTTCGTGTTGTGGAGCGTAATAATTGTCGCATTTGTATTGAAAGATCACTTCATCGCTTAATACTACAAATCCATGCGCAAAACCTCTGGGAACAAAAAACTGACGTTTATTTTCGGCTGATAGTTCTACAGCTACATGCTTTCCATAGGTTGGTGAGTCTTTGCGTATATCTACTGCAACATCCAGAACTGCACCTTGTACCACTCTTACCAATTTGGATTGCGCATAAGGCGGCTTTTGGAAATGCAGCCCTCTTAAAACACCATAACTGGATTTTGATTCGTTATCCTGTACAAAACCGGTTTTACAAACTTGTTCCTGAAAGTTTTTTTCGGAGAAAGATTCAAAAAAATAACCTCGTTCATCCTTAAAAATTCGAGGTTCAATAATGACTACTCCTTCTATCTCTGTTTTAATTATTTCCATTATCTTGCGATATTCAATAAGTACTGACCATATTGATTTTTTTCCATTGGTCGGGCTAACTCTATCAGTTGTTCCTTGCTAATCCAGCCTTTTCCATAAGCTATTTCTTCGAGACAAGCAATTTTTAGACCCTGGCGTTTTTCTATTACTTCTACAAAAGTGGATGCATCAGAAAGGGAGTCGTGTGTACCGGTATCCAACCAGGCAAAACCACGTCCTAACAGCTGTACTTTAAGGTTATTTTCGTTCAAAAATTCCTGATTAATGGTAGTAATTTCTAATTCCCCCCGTTCGGAAGGTTTTATGTGCTTGGCTACTTCAACGACTTTGTTTGGGTAAAAATACAAGCCGACCACCGCATAATTTGACTTCGGATGCAAGGGTTTCTCTTCTAGATTTAAAACATTACCATTTTCATCAAATTCGGCTACACCATAGCGTTCCGGGTCGTTTACAAAATAACCAAAAACAGTTGCTTTATCTTGTTCTGCATTGGCTACTGCCTCTTTCAACATCTTCCCAAAACTTTGTCCGTAAAAGATATTATCACCTAGTACCAAACAAACCGAGTCGTTTCCGATAAATTGTTCTCCGATAATAAAGGCCTGCGCCAATCCATCCGGTGAAGGTTGCTCGGCATATTCCAGTTTAACCCCATAATCAGACCCATCACCTAACAATCGGCGGAAACAAGGAAGGTCTTGTGGGGTAGAAATAATCAAAATTTCACGAATACCGGATAACATTAATACGGATAAGGGATAATAAATCATCGGTTTATCATACACCGGTAAAATTTGCTTGCTCACCCCTTTAGTTATCGGGTATAAACGGGTTCCGGATCCTCCGGCTAATACGATTCCTTTCATTTAAGTATTTTCGGTTATGTTTTAATCTATTATTCGTTCTCTTCGAATTTTTCGTTTCTTACTTTACATTGCTTCGTATCAATCAACGATTACCCTTTAGGCCTCGTGATCAAGCAACTCAACAAAATATATTTAAGTTACTCGCCGTACTTGCAATAGGCGCTATAATTTATTTAACGCAACTCATTCCCTGCTAAACTACGACTGGAGGATATAATCCGGATTTTCGATTCTGTTAGTTTTCTATTTCAAACTTATAGCAAGTAAACTCACTTGAGTAACTTAGAAAAATTACTGACGCATTTAAATGGTCACTTTTGATTTTTAGAAACCTACTTGATACGTTTAGATGGTCACTTGTGGTCTTTAGAAACCTACTTGATACGTTCAGATGGTCACTTGTGATCTTTAGAAGCTTACATGAAACGTTCAGATGGTCACTTGTGATCTTTAGAAACCCACTTGAAGCGTTTAGAAAGTCACTTGTGGTCTTTAGAAGCCAACTTGATGCGTTTAGATGGTCGCTTGTGGTCTTTAGAAACCCACTTGATACGTTCAGATGGTCACTTGTGCTCTTTAGAAACCTACTTGAAGCATTTAGAAAGTCACTTGTGGTCTTTAGAAGCTTACTTGAAGCGTTTAGAAAGTCACTTGTAGTCTTTAGAAACCCACTTGATGCGTTTAGATGGTCGCTTGTGGTCTTTAGAAGCCGACTTGATGCGTTTAGATGGTCGCTTGGTACTTTTAGAAAGCCACTTGACCAGAAAAAGAAACTTTACAGGTCTTTATCATTAAGTGTTAGTATTTCAAAAATAAATTCAGGATGGTTGAAATAAAATTGTTCACAGATTACTATAACCGTCTACTGAAAAATTTTGATTATTTACTTACATTGGTATTATCATCTTCATTTGTTGTATCCGGTTTATCACTATCCGGTTTAGAAGTCCGACGCACCTTCTTTAGCAACTCAGTAAAAGTATATTCCTGCAATTTTACCGGATCATTACCTTTAAACAATATTTTACCTACCGCATGTATTTCGGCTATTTTAGCATATAATGCATTCAAAAAAACTACATTATTTTGCAGAATAGCTTTACGATTGGTTTGTATTTCAAACTGCTTCTGCTTGTCATTAGCTATCGAATCAGTATCAGCTTGTAAGCGTTTCTGAAATTCATCGGTAAGTCCCTGAGCAGCCAGGATAGTTTTAAACTTAACTACATTTGTATTCACTGTATGCATTCCTTTTAAAACTCCTTCTATATCAAGCTTATTTGTAGCTTCGCGTACTAGGGGAATACCAAAATCCTTTACTGAAATATTAATGCCGGACCCTGCTAATTGGATATAACCTTTTAACCAATCAAGCTGTTCCATTAAATTACGCGTGGTGGTATGCATGTGATCAGTAATGGCTTTTTGTTCTACCAGTTCCGACTGAGGCTCTACTAAATCCCTGGCAGTAGCAACTTCTACTTCCAGATCTTTTACATACACATCATTATACCTATTAGGCGAATACTTCGTAAAAAACGAAAGATCGCGCTTAAAACTAAAAGTTGTAAATCCACAAATCACAATAAATTCGATGTCCTTACAACCGTACTCTCGATTATTTACGTTTTCCATAAATTTCAATTTTAAATGAGTTAACTTTATTTTAAATTATATAATTTCAGACAACAGTCACCTGTAATCTGCGAACAATTTTCAAAATTAATCTGTAGTTTTAAGCTAATTCAAAATTTATCTTTCTCTTTTATACCTCGTCTCCCTTACATCACTATCTCAATTTCTATTTAGCTTTTTACCACTATTCTTTTTTCTTGCAAATATAATGGATTTTATCAAAACAACATATATATTCGCCATTATTTTTATTTTTCTATTCTTCAACCCCAACAATCATCCACATTTAAGCATTGATCGTTGACAAATGACGAATGATAATTCATAATTCATAATTCGCAATTCATAATTCAATGTCGTTTAGATAAGGATTCGCACACAGAATACACGGATTAGACGAAAAAACACAGAATAGAAATTCCATTTAAAATGCACATTATCAAAAATAGAATAATCAAATCAACTTTGCATGTTCTGTAAAATCTGTGTATTCTGTGTGCCTAACTAAACGACATTGATTCATAATTCATAATTCATAATTCATAATTTATAATTTATAATTTATAATTTATAATTAATCGTTTATCATTTATCATTGACAATTAATCATTAATATAGCTTTCCACCACCCGTTTGATTCCATCTTCCAACGAAATTTTAGGAGTCCAACCCAGTCCCTTTAATTTAGACACGTCCATCAACTTACGGGGTGTTCCATCTGGTTTGGTACTATCCCAGATTACCTTTCCGCTATACCCCACAGCCTGTTGAACCATTTCCGATAATTGCTTAATAGATAAATCTTCGCCACAGCCTGCATTGACATGCGAGGGTGTAGTATCGGGGGCATCGTAATTCAGAAGAAGGAAAACACTCGAGTCGGCCATATCGTCAACATGCAAAAACTCACGAAGTGGCGATCCTGTACCCCAAAGGGTAATAGAAACTTCGTTATCGACCGCGCTAATGCCGTATTTAGCCAGTATATCCAGAATCAGGTCTTCCGCATTAGTTCCGTCTATGCCTTCTATGGGCTTTCGGGTTAAGTCAGCCCGCAAATTTTTCCAGTTTTTTTCCATCAGACACTTTCCCAAATACATTTTTCGGATCAGTGCCGGTAATACATGCGACTTTTCTAAATCGTAATTGTCATTTTGCCCATACAAATTGGTAGGCATAATGGAGATAAAATTACAGCGGTACTGCGCATGATAAGCTTCGCACATTTTAATTCCTGCTATTTTGGCAATGGCATAAGGCTCATTGGTTGTTTCCAAAAGTCCGGTAAGCAAAGCATCTTCGCGCATAGGTTGTTCGGCCATGCGGGGATAAATGCAGGAAGAGCCCAGAAACAACAGCTTTTTCACTCCATGCAGATAGCTATGATGAATCACATGATTCTGAATCATCAGATTTTCATAGATAAACTGTCCGCGGTACGTGCTGTTAGCCACAATACCTCCTACTTTGGCAGCTGCCAGCACTACATATTCCGGTTTTTCGGCAGCAAAAAAGTGTGCCACCGCCTCTTCGCTTAATAAGTTAAGCTGCTCTTTCGAACGGGTAATAATATTTGAGAAACCTCTGTTCTCTAAGTTCCGCTTTATGGCAGAACCAACCATGCCGTTGTGACCGGCTATATATATTTTTGAATCTGTGTTCATAGGGAAAAGGGTGTAAAGTGTATGGTGTAATGGTGAAATGGTGAAATGGTGAAATGTGTAAAAGGTAATGGTGTAAATTATCCTAATCGGTTTTTATAGGCTCTGGCTAGTGCACTCAGCTGTTTGGCTATGGAGTCTATACTTTTTTTGTTTGTTTCAAACTGTTCATTGTTTATATATTCCAAATCCAAAGAGACAAACGAATGATGAGTGATGAGTGATTAATGATAAATGTTTACACCCTAAATCTTACACTCTACACCTTCAACTTTACACCCTAAACATTACACCCTACACCAAATCATCATTCAAAATAATTCAAAACCTTAAATCCACCTTCTTTCAGATAAGTTTCCTTTTTCATCAGTTTTACATCCGACAACATCATATCTTTCACCAAGGCTTTCAGATCGTATTCCGGGACCCAGTTTAGTTTTGTGCGCGATTTGGTGGCGTCACCAATTAATAAATCCACCTCTGTAGGGCGGAAATAATTAGCATCCACTTCCACCACGGCATCTTTTATAGCAGCAGTCGATTCTAAAAATTCAGCACCAACACGTTCATTAAAGAGCGCTTCATTAATAGCACCAATAAAGCCTTTTTCTTCTATTCCTTCGCCTTTAAAATTGATTGTAATACCAATTTCGGCAAATGCCATACGTACAAATTCGCGCACTTCGGTGGTAATGCCGGTAGCAATCACATAATCGCTCGGCTCGTCCTGTTGCAAAATCAGGTACATGGCGCGTACATAATCCTTGGCATGTCCCCAATCGCGTTTCGAAGATAAGTTTCCTAAAAATAATTTGTTTTGCATCCCCATAGCAATGCGGGCAGCAGCACGGGTTATTTTACGGGTTACAAAAGTCTCACCGCGTAAAGGCGATTCATGATTGAACAGAATACCGTTGCTTGCATGCAGGCCATAAGCTTCGCGATAATTAACCGTAATCCAATAAGCATACATCTTGGCCACTGCATAGGGTGAACGTGGATAAAAAGGCGTGGTTTCCTTCTGAGGAACTTCCTGCACCAAGCCGTATAATTCAGAAGTAGATGCCTGATAAATACGTGTTTTTTTAGTCATGTTAAGCAGACGAACCGCTTCCAGAATCCGCAAAGTACCTATTCCGTCGGCATTAGCAGTATACTCAGGAGTATCAAAACTTACTTTTACGTGACTCATAGCCGCCAGATTATAAATTTCGTCGGGTTGAGTTTCCTGAATGATGCGGGTCAGATTCATCGAATCGGTCATATCACCATAATGGAGTATCAGGTTACGGTCATCAACATGCGGATCCTGATACAAATGATCAATCCTATCGGTATTAAATAAGGAAGAACGGCGTTTTAGTCCGTGCACAATATATCCCTTTTTTAATAAGAGTTCTGCTAAATAAGCACCATCTTGTCCGGTGATTCCTGTAATAAGGGCTACTTTTTTCATTCAATATTATCTGTGTAAAATACTACAAAATCTTTCTATAACGTAAGACTGTTTTTTGGGGGAAGGGTGAAAGGGTGTAAAGTGTAAAGTGTAAGGTGTAAGGTGTAAGGTGTAAGAGTGTAAATGAAATTTTGTGCAGCAATAATTTGTCACAATTTAATCTTTACTTATCACTAATCCTTTATAATTCATAATTATTCTAACGCTTTTTTCAAAAACATTGCTCCTAACAAATAAAACACAATCAGGAAACCACCAACAACTCCACCCGTTGCCATTGCTTTGGCTTTGCCCAATCGTTCTATTTCAAGTGGGAAACGGGGTGTATCGATAATTTGCACAATAGGTGTTTCGCGTGCTAAATCCAGTTTCATGGCCTCCAGGTTTTTCAAGACTTCGGTATAAACCGTAGCATAAAGCTGCGCATTATTATCTTGTTTAAGTTTCGGTACGGCAGCAAACTGTAAAGCCTGATTGATATTAACCTGTGAATAACCGGCACTTTTATACAAAGAAGATTCATACAACCGTCGGATAGAATCTGCCTTGGCTTGCATCATCGTAATATTGGCACGGCTTTGAGCTGTTTTGGTATCTCTGTAAAACCGATAAGTCTCTTCCATCAGTTTTTCTTCGAATAGTTTCGAAAAAACCTCATCCTTACTCGTAAAGTTTACATTCACAAAGCTTAGTTTTTTGTCTTTACGGGCAATGGTCAATGCATTTGATTTTATAATCTGATCGTAAATACCGTGCATCACACTATCCTGTGTACGGGTAAAAGTTTCTCTTTTTTGACCGATGGGGTAAGTGAGTGTTCGCAGCTCTTTGTTTCGGTCGTTCTTGCTCCAGCCTTCGCGCAACTCCATAAACTGGATATATACTTCCACCAGATTTTGTTTTTTGCCCTGATACACTACCGGGGTTAAAAGCGTTTGCTCGATGGTATGAGGCGATTGCATTATTTCCAATAAATTATCGCCACTAAAAGCGCCATTGCTTCCGCCTCCCATCATGCCACTTAATCCAAACGACGAAGCCAGATCAGCCAGGCCACCACCTCCCGCACTTTTTTCCACTAAAGCAAATGAAAGGTGCGCGGTATATTTAGGTTTGGTCAGCAACGAAGCTACAAGTCCGATGGCAGCTCCTCCTAATCCGAAAATCAGAATAATAAGCCATTTACTCAGCAGATAATGCCATCCTTCTTTGGCTTTTTCCAGTAATTCTTTCAACGATATCTCGTCGTTATTCCCCGTATTTACTTTTTGATCTGTATTCATCATCACTATTATTTTACAACAGAATAAATCAACACCATAGCAGAGGTAATGGAAGTCAGAATTCCTACCATTTCGCCGGCCGTTAAAGGATTCTTAATCTCAGTTGGTTTTTCGGGCACAATAATACGTGCTCCCGGTTGCAGTTTCGGATAATGGCGAATACCCAAAAAGCTGGTTGTACTTTTGGCTGTTCCGTTGGCATACAATACGAAGGTTTTTTTAGCCAAAGCCTGCTCGGTAAAACCACCGGCACCGCTGATATAACTTTTCAGGCTTTTACCCTTTTCATAACCGATATAAGTTGGGAATAACACTTCACCCATCACCTTTACGGTTTGCAATTCGCGGGGTACAAAGATATCATCGCCTTCTTCCAGATAAAAATCATTTTTACCGCCCGGGTGTTTCATGATTTCCATCAGATTGATACCAACAATTCCTTCGGATTTAAAAACTTTATCCAGCTTAGAGCTTTTCGACATTTTCCCCTGAATAGAATCTGCATCACTTATAACATCGGCACTTCCACTGGCTTTTACCAATGCAGCATCCAGTTTATTATCATTTTTACCCTTTAGTTGCTTCTTGGCATTTTCTTTGGTAAGCTGATCCATTTTTTGTTGTACCCCGGTTAGTCTTTCTGTGCGGATCAGATAAGCACCCAGTGGGTAAGCATATTGAGTAAATCCACCGGCACGTTTAATCAGGTCCGAAATGCGTTCGGCTTTATTGGTAATACTATAATTTCCGGGTTGCAACACTTCGCCTTCCACTTTCACCATACGGATCTTTTCATAACCCGAAATGGTACGGACAATTACCTGATCGCCATTTTCGAGAAGCATATCAGCACCTCCTTTTTTAAAGTTCAGGTCTTTGTCCAGCGCAAACTTATAAACTATAGTTCGTTCGTTGCTCGTAAGTAAGCGCTGAGGATCTTTAATAGTACGTACCAGTTCTACCGAATCGGTATTAGCCATTTCGGTAAATCCTTTGGCTTTAAAAATAAGATCTTTCAGGGTAATATTTTCGACCAATTTAAATTCTCCCGGTTCCTGAACAGCTCCTTGAATAGATACCGTCTGACCTTCGCGATAATCAAATAAACTGCGGACCACCACCGAGTCGTCTTTCTGAAGAGGTACATCTGCTATATCTCCGTGAAGCACTTCACCCAGATTAAATCCAATAATTTCAGGTATCTGATTAGCTTGTTTACGATTAATAAAAGCCATATTCAGATAAGCATCTTCTTTAACGCCATCGGCTTTAGCAATCAATTGTTTTACGGTCATTCCCGAATCCAGTGCATAGGTTCCCGGACGATAAACCGACCCACTGATATCAACCCGATTGTCAAATTTAGTAGAAGTAGTGGATACGAAACAGGAATCACCCGATTGTAACTTAAAAGTAGCCTGTTGTTTTTCGGCCACGTCAACCACTGTTTTTCCTTTATCGGTTAAACGAATGGTTGTTATGATTGCCTTATAAGCATTGTCGTTATAACCACCGGCAAAACGGACAAGATGCTTCATACTTTCCCCCGGCAAAGCTTCAAAAATTCCTTCGCGTTTTACCGCTCCGGCAATACTTACACGTACTTTATAAGGTTCTATTTTAATGACATCCTCATCCTGCAAACCAATATTATTGCTAAAAGCACCATCCAGTAAAAAGTTGTATACATCGATGTTTGCAACCACTCTACCGTGTCGAACTACTTTAATGTCACGCATTGAACCGATAGAGTCCGGTCCACCACAAGCGTAAAGAGCATTAAAAGCAGTAGCCAGCGAAGGTAAGGTGTAAGTCCCCGGACGGGTAGCTTCACCCACCACAGTAACACGAATACTACGGATACTACCCAATGTAACATTTACTTGTGAACTTGGATAAATGGTCGAAAGCCGACTCTTTATGCTTCTGGTAGCGGCCTCAATAGTCTGACCACTTACTTTTATAGGACTGACATTGGGCACACGTACAAAACCTTCGGGACTCACCTTCAGTTTATAATTAGCCTCATACATTCCCGAAACATCAATAATCAATTCATCGTATGTACCTAAAATATACTTAGGAGGGGTTGGAATATTTAATTTGGGCTCAAAAGTCAGATTGTTTTTGCTAAACAGATACGAACCAAAAATAGCTTTAGGTTTGACTGTCTGATTCTGGTCGTCATACCGATATTTCGACTTGTACTTATTTTGTTTTGTATTGTTATTCCTTTGACCTCTGCCTGTCGCATTTTGCTTTAAGTTTGACTGATCTGTTCCATCACCATCCGCATTGCTATCGTCGTCGTCATTAACCGATCTCTCAGTCACATTGTCAGGCGTAGTGTTAGTTACCGATCCGCTACTGCCTCCCTTATATTTTTTATAAGCGGCCAGTTGTTCGGGACTAAGTTTACTTACATCAATATTCTGTGCCATCAGAGCACCGACAAACACAAACAGGAGTAAAACAAGATTCAGTTTCTTCATAAATATCCTAATAAAAAATGCGAATTAATCAGTTTCTAAAACTTCAAAAACTTTTACATTGACATAAAGAGGTTCGTCACTCCCAGGAGGGCGTAACGAATTCAATTTATTAATTTGAAATATAATTTCATACTACAGACGTTGCATCACACTCAAACGTTGCACGCAACAGCCTGTATTTATTTTATTCTTTCGATAAACGAAACAGGAACCGTGGTGATGGCAGATCCAAATTGTTCCAACCGAATCAGTACCTTATGTTTTCCTTTCACCTCTACCAGTTCACCCAACATGCCCTCTAACGGACCCTTACGGATACAAACCGATTCTCCACGTTCAAAATTCTCCTGACAGAACTCAACCGGTTCTTCTGAATTTTGAACCATAAACCGGAGATTATCCATTTGATTATCCGGAATCGGAACAGGTTTCCCTCCTTCTCTGACAAAAGCAATAGCTCCGTAAATTTTCAATACCCGTTCAAAATCAGAGGGTAATATATGTACAAAAATATAACCATTTACAACCGGAACAATAACTTCTTTTACCCGGTCGCTCCAACGGCGCTTTACCGTTTGCAGAGCCAGATAATGTTCTATACCCGCTTCTGTAAATCGATCACTTACTTTTTTCTCAGCCCGTGGCGCAGTATACACAGCATACCAACGTAGAATATTTGATTTTAGGATCACAGGCTCTATAAACTTTACATATTATAACTAATAACTACTTTACTAATGGTTGATAACTGATAACTGATGACTGATGGCTGTTAACTATCTAAAGTCTTCCATCCACCCAGCGTCTATCAATCACTGCTTTGGCATCAAACACCACCGCTCCGCTTTTATAGAGATCTTCAAAGTTAATGTCTTTAAATTCATCATGAGCCACGGCAAGTAAAATGGCTTCGTATTTTTTGGCCGGGTTATAATCATTTAAGATATCAATGCCATATTCGTGTTTCACTTCCTCTTTAGATGCCCAGGGGTCATAGATATCTACATTCAATCCAAACTCACATAACTCACGATAAATATCAACAACTTTTGTATTTCGGATATCCGGACAGTTTTCTTTAAAAGTCACACCCAATATCAGCACATTGGATCCTTTGATAGAATGTATTTTCTGAATCATCAGTTTCAACACTTTATTGGCTATAAAGGGAGCAATGCTATTATTGACATGTCGACCGGAAAGAATAACCTGAGGAACATAACCCAACGATTCGGCTTTACTTGCCAAATAGTATGGATCAACACTGATACAATGACCGCCAACCAAGCCGGGACGATATTTCAAAAAATTCCACTTCGTAGCAGCTGCATCAATTACATCATTCGTATCAATACCCACCTTATCAAAAATAAGAGCAAGCTCATTTACGAAAGAAATGTTGACATCGCGTTGCGCATTCTCAATTATCTTTGAGGCTTCTGCTACTTTAATACTGGGGGCTTTGTGGGTACCAACCGTAATAATTGATGCATAGAGATCATTAACGCGGTCAGCTATTTCCGGAGTAGAGCCGGACGTTACTTTTTTTATCTTAGTGAGTGTATTTATTTTATCGCCCGGGTTAATCCGCTCCGGACTATAACCTGCAAAAAAATCCTGATTAAATTTCAATCCCGAAACCTTTTCAATCACAGGTACGCAATCTTCTTCGGTACAACCGGGATAGGTGGTGGATTCATAAATCGCAATATCGCCCTTTGAAATAACCCGTCCCAGCATTTCCGATGCCCTGATCAGTGGATTGAGATCAGGCATATTGAAATTATTGATTGGCGTGGGAACAGTTACGATGTATGTATTATAATCGTTAAGATCTGCTTCATTGGACGAAAAGGACAGACCTTGCTCCGGATTATTGTTTCGCAATGAAGTAGACTCAGACAAACCTTGCAGATCTGCTTCTAACGTATGGTCAACACCCCTTTGAAGCTCTTCAATACGTTCTTTATTTATGTCAAATCCCAGGACTTTATACTTTTTTCCAAATTCGATTGCTAATGGCAAGCCTACATAGCCCAATCCAATAACAGCAATTTTAAATTCTTTCATCAAAACAAATAGGTTAGATATTAAATCATTGCAGCTTCGCTTTAGCATCAATAAATTCAATATGAGAACAAACAAACGGGCTAACAGTCATTAGCCTAATTAAGCGAATATGCATTTCCAATTCTAAACACAAAGATACTACATTTCTTTATAATTACTTCTGATTTTAGAATATAAAAATAAGAGAATTACCTTTCTACACCGTTAAATTCTGACTATAAATAACTTCCATCTGATTTTTTTTCTTTCCTTTGCAATCGAATAAAAAGTTTAAGAAACAACCACAAGAAGCATCTTAACTATTACTATTCATTGGGCATTTTACGGAGCAATACTTTTGCAACTTCATATATAATAAATACATAAATAATAACGAAATAGTATCATAACAATCGACCCTACGCCCTACACAGCTTAACGCGTAGCATCTTTAACGACAAAAGCCCTAGAAAGAACGAAACGAATCAGTGATTTTGGATAAGTTCCGAATAACAGCAAGCAAACTGAGCCTACCTAAAATTCAGGGTTCGCTTTTCTCTTTGGTAAGCATGTTAATACTGTCACCAGTCAGGCGAAATAAGTTATCACTGCCGAGATGCAGACACTATAAGTCCGTAAGAACAACCAGCAGTAGTCATATTTTCAATAAGACGAACAACAGCCAATGGAGAAAGATTGCAAGAGTACATACTATCATCGCGACCGAGAACTATTAGTACACAACCTTTCAAATAACTATTTATACTAAAACAATGATTTCTATTGAATATTTTCCGATAGTAGATGAAGCCGGTAATACTATTGGCAAAGCAACACGCACCGAATGCCATTCGGGTACATTTATACTTCACCCCGTGGTTCATTTGCATATCTTTAATCCGACGGGAGAGCTATACCTCCAAAAGAGAGCTTTAAACAAGGATATACAACCCGGGAAATGGGATACGTCGGTAGGAGGACATGTCGACTTTGGCGAAGATATTGAGATGGCATTAAAGCGAGAGACATATGAAGAGTTGGGAATCGCTGGTTTCACCCCACAATTTATAACCCGCTATAAGTTTGTGTCAAAGCAAGAGGCCGAATTAGTTCACAGTTTTTATACTGTGCTGGATCAAAAGCCAAGCCCCGATCCGATCGAAATTTCGGAAGGCAAATTCTGGCAACCAAAAGATATAGAAGCTCAGATAGGAAACAATATTTTCACTCCGAACTTTGAACAGGAATGGCAAACCATCGTCAGAGATATAGCACTGACTCTTTGCAATAAAAAGGACTAGTTCTATTTCTAGAAAGAAAAAAACGGTTGATTGCATACGCAATCAACCGTTTAAATATTATTCTGAAAGTTTATTAGATATCTGCCGCCTCTAACTCAATCATTAATGAGTCTTTGGGGATACGAACTCCAACTTCCACATTTATACTCTTAATCCGAGCCGTAAACGGCATCTCGATCCTGTTTTGCATTTTCATAGCTTCCAAAATCAAAAGAGGTTCCCCTTCTTTGACCACATCACCTTCTTTTACAAAAATTTCAAGAATAGTTCCAGGAATGATAGATTGAATATCATATGGACTTGGATTTATCCACTGTTTTCTATTTTGATATTTTTTAGTTAGAAGCGTTTTGTATTTTCGAGCCGTTACTGCAAAATCTACATACTCCGGTTTTTCTGTTTCCATAGTGTTTTTATTGTTAGAGACAAAATATTATACTTTGTCTATACAGCAATTGAATTATTCAAATAACAAATAAACTTCGGATCAAAATGGAGGAATTCCGTGTTTTTTAGCCGGACGAAAATCGTCTTTATTTTTTGACACTTCAAGTGCATGCAACAGCATATCGCGGGTTTCCATTGGTTCGATAACAGCATCAATATATCCTTTTGAAGCTGCAACATATGGATTAGCGAATTTCTCGATATATTCCTGTACCTTTTGTTGGCGCATTGCATCTTCGTCTTCGGCCTCCATGATTTCTTTTCGGAAAATAATATTAGCAGCACCTTCTGGTCCCATCACAGCAATCTCAGCACTTGGCCAGGCCAGCATAAAGTCAGCGCCCAGGTGACGTGAGTTCATTGCAATATAACCTCCACCGTATGCTTTACGAAGAATAACTGTAATTTTTGGAACTGTGGCTTCCGAATAAGCATAAAGCATTTTTGCTCCATGACGAATCACACCCGCATGTTCCTGATCAACACCCGGCAAATAACCCGGCATATCCTCAAGAGTTACAATAGGAATATTAAATGCATCGCAATAACGGATAAAACGAGCAGCTTTATCAGAAGCATCGCAATCAAGCACACCAGCCAGATAAAGAGGTTGGTTAGCCACAAATCCGATAGTTTCACCATTCAGACGACCGAATCCGATTACAATATTTGCAGCCCACAGCTCATGAACTTCAAGAAATTTAGACTCATCCGTAAGAGCATGAATTACTTCACGTACATCATAAGGTTGCTTGGGGTCGGCAGGAATGATGTTTTCAATATTCTTCTTAAACGTTGGCTCTTTAGGCTCAACACTAGCTGCCTTTTCCTGGTTACTATGTGGAATCAATGAAACAAGCTCTTTAATTTGCTCAATACATTCCATTTCACTCAAAGCATAAAAATGAGCATTCCCGGTAATTTCAGCATGAACACGTGCTCCACCCAAATCTTCCTGAGAAATTTTTTCACCTAAAACAGTTTCGATAACATTCGGACCTGTGATAAACATTTTGGAAATGTTTTCTACCACAAACACAAAATCAGTAAGAGCTGGAGAGTAAACTGCACCACCAGCGCATGGACCCAGGATAACCGAAATCTGAGGAATAACGCCTGAAGCCATCGTGTTACGATAAAAGATCTCTCCATAACCAGCCAACGCCCCAATACCTTCCTGAATACGGGCACCTCCCGAATCGTTTATTCCAATACATGGCACTTTCATTTTAAGTGCATGATCCATAATCTTAGTGATTTTACGCGCGTGCTTAAGTCCTAACGAACCACCCATCACAGTAAAATCCTGTGCGTAAATACAAATAGGAGTACCGTTCATTGTTCCTGTACCTGTGATTACTCCATCACCAGCCAGCACTTTGTCATCCATCCCAAAGTTACGCTCTTCGTGTTCTACAAAAAGGTCATACTCGTGAAATGAATTGGCATCCAACAAAGCAAGAATACGATCACGAGCAGTCATTTTGCCCATAGCTACCTGTTTTTCAATGGCTTTGTCACCTCCACCTTTTTCAACAATAGCCTTCTTTTGCCGTAATGCCAGAATGTTTTTCTTTAAAGTCATAAAACTTTCATTTAATTAAACATAAAGTTACGAGTTGCTAAAATAGCAACCCCAATATCGATTGCAAAAGTAACACTTTTATCGCTAAAGTGTGCAATTCAAGAGGCTCAGTTACGCTTAATAAAACAAAACTATATATTGTTCAGATATTTGAGAATATTATTACGACTGCATTTAAATCCGGGAGAGTAGTTTTCCAGATCAATATTTTCGAGGGTTGCTATCAATTCTTGTTTAAAATCCGGCTCCTTTTGACAAATACGGTAGAGCATTTTCATAGAGAGCGCTTGAACAGCAATGGATGATTTAAGCGAAACCATCCGCTCAAAGCAAACATTAATAAATTCGACAGAAAGGCTATCTGGCAACGAAAGGTTCAAAAGAATAGATAAGCACCCTCGTTGCAAGCCACTGTGAGTAGTTGAGGTGGCAAGTGAAGCTAATTCATGAAACTGATCTACAGTAAACCACCCGGGTTCACTCTCACTTATTTTACAACAAACCCAGGCTGCTCGCCATGCTATTTTTTCGTCAGAAACAAAAGCTAACGGATACAGAAGAGTAAAATCACAAGGGTTAGCAAGAATCTCCAAAACTAAATGATCTACAAAATGTTTGGAAAGCGGACGCGAAAGACGCTCCATATAATCCACACCCCTTCCGTTTAGACTAGTAACCATCTATATTCAATCTTAACCAATCATCTGAACACAATATCTACAATCACCTCCACTCCTACTTGCTTATTGAGTGATCTTTTTATCTCTTCGCGCGAAAGAAACAAATCATGACGTAACACAGAGGATGTAAGACTGACATAAAGTATCCGGTTCTTTATCTTCAATTCAGATGTATACTGTACAATATTACTTCCAAGAACCAATGGCCAGGCATCTATCAACCGTTTTTCATTTAACGGTTTATCTAAATGCTGTTCTCGTAACACCTGACGAATAACGTCACTCAACAATTCAGTATTTTTTTTGCGCATGATCCAGTATTGTATATAAGAAATTCTATCTTAAGTTTAAAAGTTGACCCACTTTAGCACCTTCTGTGAAAGCCATATTATTGAGTTTATACAAACTTACAACTTTAATCCCATAATCTTGCGAAATACTATGCATAGATTCTCCGGGACGTACAACGTGACTGGGATTTTCTTTAGGTGCTTTATCTCGTTTAGAGTCTATAAAGACACGGGTACCGGGATTTAAATCTGTAGATGAGCTTACTTCATTATAAGCTCTGAGACGTTCTTCTGTCATATTAAACTCTGCTGCAATCGCTGAATAAGTATCTCCGGGTAACGAACTAATAAATTTTACTTTATTTACTTTTACAACCTGATGAGTTATAGTAGCAGAAATGGTACCCATGGAAACCTGATTTTCATTTTTATCTGATTTTGACCTTACATTTTTATCGGCAATAAAGTTACCGGAAGAATGCTCACCCAAATCGTATTGATGCAAATTATAATTCTCAATTATTGAAATAAGCTTATAAGCATAAGCCGGATCGGTAGCATAACCAGCCTTTTTCAATCCATGAGCCCACCCTTCATAGTCAGTAGGATTCAGTTTAAACAAAAACGCATACCGACTCCTGTTTTTCAGAAAAGCGGCATGATCTTCGTATGAATCCAATACCTGATCATATTTACGAAAACACTCCCCTTTTTTATCATCATCATGATATATTTTATCGCCGTTCCAGTCATTACATTTTATACCAAAATGATTATTCGATTCTTTAGCAAAGGAACTTTGTCCGGCGCCCGATTCAAGTAAACCCTGAGCTAAGATTATACTAGCTGGAATTCCATGTTCTTTTTGCTGTCTTTCGGCTACCGAATAATACTGATCAATGTACGAAACATAAGCCCGATTCCGGTTTGTTTGAGCAGGCAATAATAAACTCACAGAAAGCAAAGTAAATACGATTATGAATAAGGTACTAATTCTCATTTTAAAAAAGTATATTGTTTTATTTTGCCACAAAATTAAAACTATTTAATCAAAACAACGAGTATCATTGTATTATTTTATATTTTTGTATTTATTCAATCAAACCCGTTTGTTTGAATAGTCGCATAACACCAGCCTGATCCATCAATCAGCCCGTTGTTTCGGCAAACAAAGATACCGATAATTGTAAATTACTAAACTAAACAACTTTATTTTATACGAACATATGACTAAGAAAACGATAGAAACCAAGATTTCAATTTATAAATTTGACGAGCTGGACAGTTCTCTGCAAACATTAATCATCAAAGCAAAAGAACAAGTAAACAAAGCATATGCTCCTTATTCAGGATTTCATGTCGGAGCAGCCATTGAACTTGAAAACGGTGAAATATTTGCAGCCAGCAACCAAGAAAATTCAGCCTATCCGTCAGGACTGTGTGCCGAGCGTGTGGCCATGTTTTTTGCAAATGCTCAGTATCCGGAAATTCCAGTACGGGCAATAGCCATTGCCGCGTTTACAAATGGAGATTTTCTAGCAGAACCAATCACTCCATGTGGCTCGTGTCGTCAGGTTCTTCTCGAAACAGAAATGCGTTTTGAGAAAGACATTAAAATTCTCTTATACGGAACTAACCACGTTTTTGAGATAGATAACGTGAAACAAATGTTACCATTGTGCTTTGAAAAAAGCAATCTCAACACCTAATTTATTAGCAAAAAATTCAGTTTTAAAACAAAAGTATGTGCCTTTTTCAAATAAAATAACTATATTGCGAACGCAATTAAAACAAAACGAAGTAGATCTTGCTTTTTAATTTGAAAATCAATAGTTTAATGAAAAAGACAGAAATTAGAATTGAATATCAACTTAAAGCAGCATCAGTAAATATTCTATGGAACTCAATTAGTACAGCACTTGGACTTGCTGAATGGTTTGCTGATGGTGTAACTGTAAACAACAATGAATATACCTTTAGTTGGGAGAAAAACGAACAGGTAGCTTTTTTAGTTCAAACAAAGCCGAACGTTAGTGTGCGTTTTCAATGGGAAGAAGACTTAGATACCGAATATTATTTTGAATTAAAAATTGAGGTTTTAGAAGTCACTGGCGGACTAGCGCTTATCATCACCGACTTTGCCGAAAAAGGCGATGATGAAGATTTAATTTTACTTTGGAATAAGCAAATTGAAGTATTAAGAAGAAAAACAGGAATATAGATAAAAAAACATCCGTCATTTCTGAAATATCAAACCATTTAGCCTTAAGACTAAATGGTTTTTTTTTATTCTGAGTCTGACTGACCTTACATTAAACTAATTTCATAAATCAAATACTTGATTATTGAACTTTTTCCTGTAATTTTGTTGCTCTAAAAAATCAAGCATGTTTCATTTCAAAAAAATAGACACCTACATATTTAAACGTTTTATTACGCTATTTTTGATGACTTTTCTCATCTGCATTTTCATCCTGTTAATGCAATTTTTATGGAAACATGTCACTGAATTAGTTGGAAAAGGAATTGGATGGTCAGTTTTAGCTGAATTCTTTATTTATGCTATATTTTCTATAGTTCCAATGGCTCTTCCTTTGGCTGTTCTTCTTGCTTCGCTGATGACTTTTGGAAATATGGGCGAAAACTTCGAGCTAACCGCGATGAAAGCAGCCGGCATTTCTCTACTCAGAATTATGCGACCATTGATTCTATTTATATCGATAGTATGCGTTGGTGCCTTTTATTTTTCCAACTATGTATTACCTATTTCGCAAACAAAGCTTTGGACGTTAATCTTTTCGCTCAAGCAAAAGTCTCCGGAATTCGACATCCCGGTTGGAGAATTTTATTCCGGGATTAGTGGAGTAAATATATATGTCAGAGGAAAAGAAAACCACCTGTTGAAAGATTTAATGATTTATGATTTCTCCGGAGGATTTGAAAATGCCAGTGTAACAGTCGCCGACTCAGGAAGGGTGCAATTCACCAATGATAATAAATACCTTTTACTCTCGCTGTATGATGGAGAAAGTTTTGAAAATCTAAAAAATCAAGGATTAAACAACTCTTCTTCAAGTATTCCTTATCGAAGAGAAACCTTTAAGAAAAAGGAGATACTAATGGACTTTGATTCTCAGTTCACAAGGTTTGATGAATCAGTTCTTAAAGATCAACACGTCAGTAAGAATTTCAAACAACTAACACATTCTATTGACTCTGTTAGCAAAATGGAAGATTTAAAAGGCGATGAACAAGGTAAAGCTCTTGTTAGACAACACTTTTTGGGTAGAGAAGTTGCGAATGGTACTTTATTAAATGATAGCCTGAAGAAAAATAAAAAACGGTTTAATGCCGATTCTTTATTCCGTTCTTTGCCTCAGGATGCAATGGTCAGAGTGAGCAACACAGCTTTAGATAAAGCGAATGCAATGAAGAATGTTATTGAGCTCAATAAAATGATGCTTGTAGAGCAGAGCACCTATGTAACCCGTCATGAAATTGAGCGACACAGGAAGTTTACACTATCGTTTGCATGCCTTATATTTTTCTTTATCGGGGCTCCCTTGGGAGCTATTATCCGCAAAGGAGGATTAGGGATGCCTGTTGTCATTTCGGTAGTTATGTTTATCATTTATTATATCATTGACAATACAGGATATAAAATGGTAAAAGAAGGTTTATGGCTATCGTATCAGGGCATGTGGCTTAGCTCGTTTGTTCTTCTACCGATCGGAATTTTTCTGACTTATAAAGCGGTAATTGATGCAACCATAATTAATACTGATGTATATATCAAAATATGGAACAAACTAAAAACAAGATTTATTTCCAGAACTAATAATAAAACTAAGTGATTTAAAATGAAATCAACACTAAATACTATCGACGAAGCTCTTATTGACATAAGAGACGGAAAATTTATAATTGTAGTAGATGACGAAGATCGCGAAAATGAAGGTGATTTTATTTGCGCTGCTGAAAAGGTAACAGCCGACATGGTCAACTTCATGGTAACACATGGACGTGGAGTCGTTTGTGCTCCCCTCTCCGAAGAACGTTGCGACGAGCTGGAACTTGACATGCAAGTTGACAAAAACACATCTATGCATTCAACTCCCTTCACTGTGAGCATAGACTTGCTGGAAGGCTGCACAACCGGAGTTTCAGCAGCAGATCGTGCCGCGACATTGCGTGCTTTAGCAAATCCGATTTCACAGCCCGACACTTTTGGACGTCCCGGACATATTTTCCCTTTACGAGCTAAGAATAAAGGAGTTTTACGCCGAGCTGGACATACTGAAGCAGCTGTTGATTTGGCCCGACTAGCGGGTTTATATCCAGCTGGTGCTCTAATAGAGATTATGAATGAAGATGGTACCATGGCACGCATGCCTCAATTGATGGAAATTGCAGATAAATTCAGTCTGAAAATAATTACGATCAAAGACCTCATTGCTTACCGACTAAAAACAGAATCTTTAGTGGAAATGGGCGAAAAGGTAAATATGCCAACAAAATACGGAGATTTCAAATTAATCCCTTTCCGCCAACTTTCAAACGGTATGGAACATGTAGCGCTCATAAAAGGAGAATGGCAAAAAGACGAACCTATTTTAGTACGAGTTCACTCTTCATGTATCACCGGCGACATCTTCGGATCGTTGCGCTGCGAGTGCGGAGATCAACTTCATAAAGCTATGCAATTGATAGAAAAAGAAGGAAAAGGAGTAATTGTTTATATGAATCAGGAAGGTCGCGGCATAGGTTTGATGAATAAAATGAGAGCCTATAAACTACAGGAAGAAGGTATGGATACTGTTGATGCCAATCTTCACCTAGGATTTAATGCCGACGAACGAGACTATGGAGTTGGTGCACAAATATTGCGTGAAATTGGTGTAACTAAGTTCCGCCTGATGTCAAATAACCCTGTAAAACGGATCGGTTTAGAAGCTTACGGTTTATCTATTGTTGAAAACGTGGCTCTTGAAATTGAGCCAAATAAATACAATGCATTTTATATGCAAACCAAGAAAACCCGTATGGGACATAATCTCAAATACGTAAAAGGACAAGAAGAGTAAATCCTGCCCCTTACTTAATAGCGGAATAATTTATTTTAAATATAAATTTTCATATGAAAACTGCATTAATCACAGGAACAACATCGGGCTTCGGTAGATCCATAGCATTCCGGTTAGCCAAATTGGGCTACAATCTTGTTATTACAGGTCGACGTAACGAGCGACTCAAAGAATTGGAAAAAGAATTAAAAGCCTGCAATTCGATCAATGTTTTTCCAATTTGTTTCGACGTTCGCAGCAATGAGGCTTGTACAAAAGCAATTCAATCGTTGCCGGCAGATTTCAAACAAATCGATCTATTAATCAACAATGCAGGTTTGGCTGCAGGAGCATCACCGTTTCAGGATTGCGATTTAGCCGACTTTGATCAAATGATAGATACCAACCTGAAGGGATTACTATATATAACAAAACTAATAGTGCCCGGTATGATACAACAAAAGTCGGGACATATTATCAATATCTCATCCATTGCCGGAATAGAAGTGTATCCGAATGGCAACGTATACTGTGCAACTAAGCATGCTGTAAACGCTATTACTAAGGGGCTACGACTTGATCTGGTCAAGCATGGCATAAAAGTAAGCTCTGTATCACCGGGAATGGCAGAAACAGAATTTTCCATCGTTCGCTACCACGGTGATGAAGAAAAAGCAAAAGCCGTTTACAATGGATTTACAGCTCTGAACGCCGAAGATATCGCCGACACTGTGGAGTTCATTGTTACGCGGCCGGATCATGTTAGCATTAACGACATTCAAATTAACCCATCGCAACAAGCAAATACTTACATTACAAACCGAGATACAATTTAATTCGCACTAAATGTATAATAAAGCGACTTAATAGCAAGTTATTTTTGTTGAGTAGTAACATTATTTAAAAAATTAGCCCTATTTTTGTCTCTGAATTTTTTTTGCAATTATACTATTTGATTTTTATAGTAATGCAATACAGAAGTCACTAAAACACATATTGAAAATGAGCCCACTTGATTTAGACAAGGATACTGAAACCGTTCCAAGCGAAATTACAGAAATTACGGAAACAATTGAAAAAACTGAAACTACAGAAATTCCTGTTATTGTTTCGGAATCTGTTGAACAGACAGTAAATGAAACAAACCTAACAAGCTTGGAAACAACCTTTGAAGCGCAACCAGAGAAAATAAAATCCAAACCGGATTACAATGAAAGCACAAAAGCTGAACTGGTTGACACGCTCAAAGTACTTGTAGACCGAGAAGTGGAAGCAGTTAAAGATGACGTAGAAATCATCAAGCAAGTGTTTTACAAGAAGGTGAAAATTGAGGTTGAAGAACTGAAAAAAGCTTTTCTTGAAGGTGGCGGAGAAGAACTCGATTTTTTGGCTCCTAAAAATGAATTTGAAGATAGATTCAAATTGTTACTAAACGAATTTCGGATCAAAAAAGCAGCCTTGATGGCCAAGCTTGAGAAAGACCGGGAAAACAATTTGCTACAGAAACAACACATACTGAGCCAAATGAAAGCATTGGGCGATAGTAATGACGATGTTTCTGCTCACATCAGCGAGTTTCGTGCTTTGCAGCAAAAATGGAAAACCATCGGACAAGTACCGGCAAGCGCTTCAACAGAATTGTGGAAGCAATATAATCTTTATCAAGAATCATTTTGGGATCTGATAAAAATAAATAATGAGCTCCGCGAATATGACTTTAAGAAAAACCTGGAATTAAAAAATGCACTGTGTGAAACAGCAGAAAAACTAGCGCAAGAAGAAAACATTGTATCGGCTTTTCAAAAACTGCAGAAACTACACGAAGAATGGCATGATTTAGGTCCGGTTGCTCGCGATCTCAGAGAAAGTATCTGGAACAGATTTAAGGAAGCGTCAACAATTCTACACAAGAAACACCAATCGTATTTTGACGAAATCCGGAAGCAGGAAGAAGAAAATAACGAGACAAAAAATGCTTTGTGCGATGCACTTGAAGCCTTTGATTTCAGCGAGCTGACAAATTACAAAGGCTGGGACGAAGCTACAAAAAAAGTATTGAACTTGCAGGCAGCGTGGAGGTCGACAGGGCAAGCACCCCGTAAAGTTAATCAAAAATTATTTGATCGTTACCGCAAAGCCTGCGACCTATTCTTTTCTGCCAAAGCCGAATTTTTCAGAGAAAGCAAAAACACATTAGTAGAAAACGCTGAAAAGAAAAGGGCGTTATGTGAAAAGGCTGAAGAGCTCAAAGAAAGCACTGAATGGAAAGAAACTAGCAGTAAACTGATTCAACTTCAAAAAGAATGGAAAGTAATTGGTTCTACAACAAAAAAAGAATCTGACGAACTCTGGAAGCGCTTTATTACGGCTTGCGATTATTTCTTCGAACAAAAAGCTAAAGGTACATCGGGTCAAAAAGGTTCGGAGGCCGAAAATCTGGAAAAAAAGAAAGAGCTGATTGATAAAATTCAAACATTTGAACTAAACGATAACCCGAAGGAATCACTTGCAGCCCTACGTGTCATAATGGCCGAATGGAATGCCACAGGACACGTTCCTTTCAAAGAAAAGGATAGTATTTATAAAAAATACCGCGAAGCACTAGACAAGCAATTTGAAGTACTTAACATCGATGCGTCGGAGCGCCGGATAGACTCGTTCAAGAACAACCTGAAAGATATGACCGCGAAAGGGGAAAACAAGCTGTATCGGGAACGGGAAAAACTCATGCGATCTTACGAACATCTGAAATCGGAAATTGCTACTTATGAAAACAATATCGGATTTCTCTCTTCATCATCAAAAAAAGGAGGTGGATTGATCAAAGAGATGGAACGCAAAATTGAAACGTTGAAAGAAGAAAGTAAATTGATCGAACAAAAAATTAATCTCATCGACGAAAATATCGAGTAGAATTCAGGAAAGATTTACCGGATAAAATAAAAAGAATAAAAAAAGTCCTCCCATATAGCTTTTTCAAAGTTATATGGGAGGACTACTTATTTATTATCCTATTGGTCCGTTATGCACCATACTTCGCCTGTTTCCTACCTTCTCCCCCGAAAAAACGGGTTACAGCTGCACACCACTCATTTTTTGTATTTCTTGTATATTGCCATGCGGGTAGGACAATTACAAATGGTTGTATTTCCGAAGCTCATATGGTACATACATACGGCATTGGAACAATTTACAAAGAGAATTTTTGAATTTACGCAGCGAATTACAGTAGCAGCCAAGCAAAGACAGTTATTTTCTTTTCCTAAGCATCCAAAATTTGTATTGCAATAAATCGTTTCTTTTTGAATTTCAGAATGAATCTCTATCACAAGCTCTGAACTCTCGTCATTGCATACAGTTGCGGTTTCTTTTTCGGAAATAAACATTGAGTTTATCTGTTATTATCAGGCAATATTACCTAAAAAATTATCTATTAAAATATTTTACATCACTGAAAATTACTTCTCTCTCATCTTTCAATGTATCTCAATTGCACATTAAAGCTTCTCCTATAAATTAGGTCTTTTAGTCATATCATTATCACTTAATCACCCATTAATATGACTCCGAGCCATATTATTATCACTCAATCAACCATTAATAGCACTCCGAGCCATATCATTATCACTCAATCACCCATTAATAGCACTCCGAGCCATATTATTATCACTCAATCACCCATTAATAGCACTCCGAGCCATATTATTATCACTCAATCACCCATTAATAGCACTCCGGGCCATATCATTATCACCAAATCACCCATTAATAGCACTCCGAGCCATATTATTATCACTCAATCACCCATTAATAGCACTCCAAGCCATATCATTATCACCAAATCACCCATTAATAGCACTCCGGGCCATATTATTATCACCAAATCACCCATTAATAGCACTCCGAGGCATATTATTATCACTTAATCACTCATTAATAAGACTCCGAGCCATATTATTATCACCAAATCACCCATTAATAGGACTACAAGGCATATTATTGTCTGCAAATCACAAAATGAGAGAATAATACCCGGGGGACACTGCCTATAACAAAGCCCATAAATGAGTTTAAGTGTCCGGATTATAGCCAAATCATACTAAGAGCTTCGCTGTCATACGAGCTCTTAGTATGAATGAATGTATTATTTCTTTTCCGGATCTTTATCTGGATCCTTTTTTTCATGGGTGCGTTTAAAAAACTCTCCCAGCTCGTCGGAAGTAGCACTCATACCTGGTATTTTATCTTTATTCTGCTTTACGGCCGAATAGATATCGAGCGAACCTACCAGCGTGTCGCTACCAGCTGCCATATATGTTTTTTTTACAGCTTCCATCAACTCTAAAATCTGGCTATAAATAGGTCCAATAGTTTTAAAAAGCTTGTAATCACGCACAAATTCCTCTTTATTGAAAACAGGAGGAAGAATCTCCGGGTGAGTTTCAAAAACCTCATAAATTCGATCGATAAAAGGGACATACGTATTCCCCGGTTTAAAGACTGAGTTGACTTCGGCATTTTGCAGCGTAGACAAAAAAGGCATCTTAAGCTTTGCCGCACTTAAACTTTGTTGCACTTCGGCAGCGTCTGCAGCCGATAAAGTTGCTGAAATTAAATTTTGTTCCATGTTAATAAAAAATTAAAAATTAATAATCTGTTATAGTTTTGAAATAAAAAATTGAATACCTTCAAACGAACCATTTATCAACCCATCAAAAAGCACAAAAGCGTCTTTAAATATGCTACAGTGAGGATTAACCAGGTCTCGTATCGGATATGCCCACATACATGATTTAAGTGAATTCCACAGTTGCAATATTATACAATTCTGTCGAAATTAGTTCTCACGGATTACTACCAAAGTAATCACGTGGATCTCATAATTCATATAAATATAAATAACAAAAACACATTAATATGTATACTCCTCAAATGAAATCTCATCTGAGTTCACAAACATTGGAATTATCCAGTTTTTTTTTGGTAATTTTGGGTCGAAATACTCAATGATTACAAGCTACAAATTACTTGGATTTTCAACCAATTTCAGTTCATCTTATACTTTAATCGATAAAATTCACGTCAGAATGAAAAAAGTGCTAATTATAGAAGACGATGTAAATCTTGGAACCCCACTTGCAGGAGCATTGGAAATGCACAATTATCAGGTTTTATATATTGCAAATGCCGATAAAGCAATGGAAGATTTAAGCCATTTCGAACCAGATATTGTATTGCTTGATATAATACTTAACGGCGAACTGAATGGGCTGGAAATAGCAAATAAGATCCGGACAATAAACAATACCCCAATATTGTTTACCACAGCGCGTGACGGAAATGAAGATTTCAAACAGGCGTTTAGCATTTCGAATACCGACTATGTACGAAAGCCTTACCGACTAATCGAAGTTTTGCTCCGTATTGAGAAATTACTCTCCAACCAAATACAAACTAACAAGTATAAAAAGCAATACCCAATAGGCTCATTCACTTTTTTTCCCGAAGAGCAAATGATTAAACATCAGAGTGAGAAAATTCATCTTACTAATTATGAATCGGCTGTTTTTAGCGTTCTATGCCAAAATATGGATAGCTTTGTGAGCCGAAAAATCATAATAGAGTCTGTATGGCATGAGGAAGAATCAAAATTAAAAGAGGGGTCATTAAACAATATAATCAGCACTTTACGCAAGCACCTAAGCAAAGACAGCACCATCACACTGGAAAGTAAAATAAAACTGGGAATAAAACTGACGCTGACAGAATAAACAGAATGAGCCTGATCGAAACGTATTTCAATCAGGCTCATTCTGTTTAAGTATGTAGTACTATTTTACGATCGGTTTCTGAAAGCAAAATTCAGACAAACAGCCGTGTTACTAGTTACTACCAAATTTTAGTTTCTTATTTATTGTTGTCCGGTAAAAGTTTGCAGATAGAATAAAAAAAGGAGCCAATTTTTTCAAATCAGCTCCAAAGTTGTATATTTGAAGTTACCACACTCTAAATATATAACATGAGCAAAGATAAACATT